>JAEIGA010014866.1_pt1 | contig 11849 bp, 9 predicted proteins | sample 9270691 | NCBI WGS metagenome assembly JAEIGA01 (sample SAMN17057246, study PRJNA624740) | gut metagenome | biome: biome; isolation source: fecal sample | host: Bos grunniens | place: China: Xizang | collected 2019
ATCGCAAGAGCAGAAAATCAGTAATTTGTAAGGAAAAATCCTGTTCCTATCAGCGTGAGCAGGAAATGCCGACAGATCAGTCATGACAGAGAATTATATAAAAATAATCGGTGCCGGACTTGCCGGATGCGAAGCCGCATGGCAGGCTGCTGAGCGCGGAGCTAAGGTTCATTTATACGAAATGAAGCCGAAAAAATTTTCTCCCGCACATCATTCTGAGAATTTTGCCGAGCTCGTTTGTTCAAACTCACTGCGCTCCGCTCAGACCAGCAATGCCGTAGGTCTCTTGAAAGAGGAGCTTAAAATTCTGGGCTCTCTTATAATGGAAGCCGCGTATGCTACCGCTGTCCCTGCAGGATCCGCGCTTGCCGTTAACCGCGACGAGTTCAGTGAATATATCACAAATAAGATCAAATCTCATCCGAATATTACAGTTATAGAGGAGGAGGTCCTCGAGCTTGACGTCACAACCGACGCTGTTACAATAGTAGCAGCAGGACCTCTGTGCTCAGAGCCGCTTTCAAATTCTATCAGCCGTATAACCGGCGGCGGTGAGCTTCATTTTTTTGACGCGGCAGCGCCGATCGTTGATTTCTCCACCGTAAATACCGATATTGCGTTTTTTGCTTCAAGATATGGCAAGGGTGATCCCGAAGATTACCTCAACTGCCCGATGACAAAGGAAGAATACGATAGATTCTATACAGCTCTTATATCAGCAGAGGTTGCCCCTCTCAAGGCGTTCGACAGAGAGCTTCAGGGGGATCTCAAGGTGTTTGAGGGATGCATGCCTGTTGAGGTGATGGCATCGCGCGGTTATGACACGCTCCGCTTCGGTCCTATGAAGCCTGTCGGATTGCCGCTTCCCGAAACGGGAGAAGACGCATATGCTACAGTTCAGCTTCGCCGCGAAAACCGCGAGGGAACGATGTATAATATCGTCGGATTTCAAACACATCTCACTTTTGCGGCGCAAAAGGAGGTCTTTCGCTTAATACCGGGACTTGAAAATGCGGAGTTCTTCCGTTTTGGTGTTATGCACAGAAACACATACCTAAACTCACCGGGGCTTTTGACTCCGATGTATTCTATGAAAGAACACTCTAACATCTTCTTCGCCGGTCAGATAACCGGTGTGGAAGGATATGTCGAGTCAACCTCTTCGGGGTATGTCGCGGGCGTTAATGCCGCGGCAATGCTTCTCGGTAAGGATAAAGTAATATTTCCTAAGGAAACCGAAATTGGCGCGCTCTCTCATTATGTAAGTGAGGGTGGTGTCAGCTCGAGCTTTCAGCCTATGAATGCAAATTTCGGAATAATTGCTCCTCTTGGGAAAAAAGTCAAAGGAGGCAAAAAATACCGCAACGAGGCGTATGCAGAACGTGCTCTCGAGATAATTAAAGCATTTGCGGTATAGAGAATATGAAAATACTTATAGACGCAATGAGCGGCGATAACGCCCCTCTTGAAATACTTAAGGGTGTAGAGCTCGCTGTCAAGGAGTTTAAGGACCACGAGCTATTATTGGTCGGAGATGAAAACATAATTTCCGATATAGCGGTTAAAAACGAAATAGATCTTTCAGGAATCAAAATTATCCATGCCGATACGGTTATTTCGATGGAGGACAGCCCGCTCTCCGTCGTCAGAGATAAACGTGATTCCTCCATGAGCGTCGGATTTAAAACGCTCTCACGCGGCGAGGTGGACGCATTTGTAAGCGCCGGAAACACCGGAGCGCTCGTTACCGGAGCGACCATAATAGTCAGACGTATACCAGGTATCAACCGCGCGGCAATAGCTTCTATTTTGCCGCTTTCCACGCCGGTTTTGCTTATGGATTCGGGCGCTAACCTTACGGTATCCTCTGATAATATTTGTCAGTTTGCCTTTATGGGTGCGAAATATATGGAAAAAATCTACGGAATTGATCGCCCCAAAATAGGACAGCTCAACAACGGCACGGAATATAACAAGGGTAATGCCTTGCAAACCGAATCTTATCAGATATTATCGGATTCCGGTCTTAATTTCGTCGGCAACGTCGAGGCAAAGGAAGTACCGCTTGGTATTTGTGACGTTCTTGTTACCGACGGCTTTACAGGCAATATCTTTCTTAAAACCATCGAGGGTATGGGCAAATTTATGCTCGGCACATTGAAGGATGTGCTGACGACTAATATTGTCACCAAGGTATCTACCCTCACAATGAAAGAAAAAATCAAAGAAATGAAGCATAGATTTGATGCATCTGAGCACGGAGGAGCGCCGCTTCTCGGTATTTCAAAGCCTGTAATAAAAGCGCACGGTTCATCAGATGCTAAGGCTATCAAAAACGCTATACGTCAGGCGATATTCTTTGTTGAGACGGGTATCAACTTGGACATATCCATTTTTGCAGAAGGATATGACGATAAAAAATTACTGGCTGACGCGGAAAAGATATACGGAATTGATTGACTAAAAATGATTCTTTAAAATTTTGAGGAGTGAAATATGGCGATAGGCAGAGAAATATACGAGCTTGAAAATATTATCGGCTATCATTTTTCTGATATAACATATCTTGAAAATGCCGTAACGCACTCCTCATACTCAAATGAGATGCGCGTCAGGGGAATAAGCGTGAAATCTAATGAGCGGCTTGAATTTCTCGGCGACTCGATTCTCGGCGCTGTTATCTCAGAATATCTGTATCAGAATTTTAAAAAACACAGAGAAGGCGCACTTACAAAAATGCGCCAGCGCATAGTTTGCGAGAGCACGTTGGCAAAAATAGCCACAAAGATTTCTCTCGGCGAATTTCTGAACCTTGGAAACGGAGAAGAGCAGAATGCCTGCAGAACGCGACCAAAGGTGCTTGCGGACGCTTTTGAGGCTTTAATTGCAGCATTGTATATAGATTCTCTCGCAAAGCACTGCGAGGATTATAAGGCTGTCGTGGTTAATCTTTTTAAAGAAGAAATCAATTCCATTGCCGGAATGCAGAATACAGACTACAAAACGATGCTTCAGCAGCTTGTAGAGCAGGACGGAACCTCCGTGCTCGAATATAGAATTATCAAAACCGCAGGTCCCGAGCATAATAAGAGCTTTACGGTATGCGCATATATTAACAATAACGAGGTCGGCAGAGGTACTGCGACAAAAAGGCAGAGCGCTGAAATGGAAGCAGCAAAAATGGCTCTTAACCTTTTCGGGGTAACAACGTGAAAAGGCATGTAAACATTCCGGTATTTATCCCTCACCTTGGCTGTCCCAATCAATGCGTTTTTTGCAACCAGAAAACCATATCAGGGGTTAGTGAATTTGAATTATCAACAGTCAAGAATACAATTGATAATGCAATTTCCACTATCGAATCCGACGCCGAGGTTGAAATCGCTTTTTTCGGCGGCTCATTCACGGGTATCGATACCTCGCTTATGATAAGCTTGCTTGAAATTGCCAATTCATATATAAAAGACGGACGGGTATCGTCAATACGGTGCTCCACGCGCCCTGATTATATAGATTCGGAAAGGCTGGAAATATTAGCTGAATACGGAGTGAAGGTCATCGAGTTAGGCTTACAGAGCATATCAGACCGTGTCTTGGATCTTACAAAGCGCGGTCACAATTTCGACTCGGAAAAAAGAGCTTGTGATTTGATAGTTAAATCCGGGTTTTCACTCGTAGGGCAGATGATGATAGGCTTGCCCGGCTCAACTCCCGAGTCCGAGATTGAAACGGCAAGGTTTATTATTTCTTCGGGCGCTGTCGCTGCAAGAATATATCCAACAGTGGTCTTTAAGAACACCGAGCTTTATGATATGACGCGATTAGGCATCTACACTCCTCTCTCGCTTCAAGAAGCGGTTGACCGTTCTGCCAAGGTTTTTTCGCTGTTTTTAGAAAATAACGTCGAAATCATAAGGATAGGACTTTGCGCGTCCGAAAATTTATCGTCGGAAGAGAGCTACTATGCCGGGCCTAACCACTCGGCTCTTGGCGAGCTTGTTATAAACAAATATTACTATGATAAAATTCTTGAGAATGCAAAAAAGCTTTCGTTATCCGAAAGCGATATATTAAATATAGCCGTTGCCCACGGCAGACTTTCATCGGTAATAGGGCAAAAGAAAAATAATAAAATTCTTCTATCCAAATCTCTCCCCGTGAGACATATTTCGTTTTTCGAAAGCGATCTGGTTTCCGGCTATGATGTTTTGTTACAGAAAGAATTGGGGGAAAATAAATGTACTTAAAGTCACTTGAGCTTCACGGATTTAAATCTTTCCCAAACAGAACGGTTTTATCCTTTGAGCGTGGCGCTACGGTTATCGTAGGTCCTAACGGTAGCGGAAAATCGAATATTTCCGATGCGATGCGTTGGGTTCTTGGTGAGCTGTCCAGCAGAAACATACGCGGAACGAAAATGGAGGACGTTATTTTTGGCGGAACCGACGATAGACGCCCTATGGGCTTCGCTGAAGTATCTGTTACATTTGACAACTCAGATCCTGTTAACCGCCTTGACTCACAGTTTGATGAGGTGGTTGTTACACGTCGCTATTTCAGGACCGGAGACAGTGAATATCTGATAAACCGACAGCCCTGCCGTCTTCGCGATATTTACGAGCTGTTCATGAATACCGGTGTAGGCCGTGAGGGCTATTCGATAATAGGACAGGGTAAAATTGCGGAAATTATATCAAAAAAGAGTGATGAGCGCCGACATATATTTGAGGAAGCGGCAGGCATTTCAAAATACCGTCACAGAAAAGAGGAATCCGAGAGAAAGCTCAAAGCAACGCAGGAGAACCTCGACAGAGTAAAGGATATACTTTTCGTCCTTGAGAGCCGCGTAGGTCCTCTTGAAAAAGAAGCCGAAAAAGCAAGACGCGGTCTGGCAATTTACGAGGAAAAGAAGCGAGCAGATGTTTCTCTTTGGCTCTTTGATACCAAAAAAATACGTGAGGATATAGACGAGGCAGACAAAGCACACAAGCTTTCACAGCATGAGCTTGAAATAATAGACCAAATTCTTTCCGATCTTGAGGTTCAAAACGAAAATCTGTATAATAAAACGCAGTCTAACAAGCTTCTCTCCGAGCAGCTGCTTGACGAGATACGTTCAACTACTGACAGACTGCATCAGCTAGATAATGCACTCAGAGTGGCGGAATCCGATTTTGCGCACTCTGCGGAGCTTATTGATCAGTGCAGAGTGAGAATTTCTGAAATTAGTGATACGAAGGCTACGCTTGACAAAAATGTAAAAGAATTTGAGGACAGAAAAGCCGGAATACAGAAAATCCTTAAAGGTTATCTTGACACGAAGCTTGAGTATCTCGCGGAGGAGCAGCAGCTCGCCATAAAGATCGCCGAGGCAAAGAAAGCGCTTGAAGAGGCACTCGATGAGCTTACTGTTGAAGAAAATTCCGCATCCTCGCTCAACATACGAATAAATGTTATTAAAAATTCAAAAACGAACGACGGTACTAAATCTCACGACATAGAGCAAGAGATAGAAAAGTACGAGCAAGAGGCATCAATACTTAAAAAAGAAGCAGATAAATGCGAGCAGAACGCATTAGGATTCAAAACACGAATTACTGAAAAGGATGCGATACTCGAACAGACATCGCAAAAAATCGAAGCTTTATCCGACAAGAGACAAGAGATTTCCGACGAGCTTGCGGCATGCAGAGTTGAACGCGACAGTGCGCTTCAGCGCGCAGATGTTCTTCAGCGCATGAACGATCATTTTGAGGGCTATGCCGAAAGTATAAAGTACGTAATGAAGGAATATGCCGCCGGCAACATTTCCGGAGTAGGCAAAATTTACGGTCCGCTATCTTCTCTTGTCACTGTTGATAAGAAATATATAACGGCCATCGAGACCGCGCTTGGAGCAAGCCTGCAAAATATAGTTGTAGAAAACGAAGAGACGGCTAAAAAAGCTATCTACGCTCTTAAAAGCGGAAATGCAGGACGCGCAACATTCTATCCTATAAGCGCCATCAAGCCGGCACAGGAGACCGATGAAATCAGACAGGCTAAAACGTTTGATGGATTTATCGGAAGAGCCGATACGCTCGTTGAATCGGAATCAATATACAGAGGAATTATCGAATGGCTGCTGCTTCGAACGGTAGTTTTCGATAATATTGAAAATGCATCTGTTGCGGCAAAAAGACTTCGCTACAGAGTCAAGATTGTCACCCTTGACGGACAGGTTATAAACGCCGGCGGTGCTTTCACAGGCGGTAGCGCTAAGCGCGACAGTGGAATACTCTCGCGTCTTACAACCATTACCGAGCTTAAAGAGCGAGCAGAGAAGCTCGATAAGGAAATTGTGACAGCAGCCGAACAGATCAGAAAGATTGATACCGAGCTTAGCGAGCTCAAAACCCAGAACAAGGATGCAGATCAGGAGAGAGAGCTTCTTTTGACACTCTCACGCTCACAGTTTGCGGCTCTCGATAATGCAACTGCAAAATACAACGCAAACAACGATATCCTCGAAAAGCTACGCCAGGATTACAATAATCTCGTTGGACAGCAAACCAGAGCAGATGAAGAGCTTATTTCACTCAACGCTGAGTATGAAGCCAACCTTGAAAGAATTGAAGCGCTGAAGCAGTTCAGAGAAAAGCACAGCGCCGAAATGGGTGTGCTCGATGAAAAGCGAGACGAATTCATCCAAAAAAGTAACGAAATATCAATAAAGATCGCCTCCACGGAAAAGGATGTCGAGAATGTAGATCAAATGCTCTCTACCATCAATGCGAGAATCGATGATCTTATGCATGAAAGGGCGGCTCAGGAAGCGAGGATCAATGACCTTGTGGCGAAGCGCGACGGCATTGACAGCAAAAAATCATCTGGCGCCATTGAATACGAAAATCTCGAAAAAGAGCTTGATAATTTAAGGCAGAAACGTTCGGAGGTTGAGGCTGGCAGCGATGAGTTCGAGAGAGAGCTCTCTAGCATCAGGCTCAAGGTTAAGGAAAAGACATCCTCAAGACAGATTACCTATGAATCGGTTATCAAGAACGAAAACCGCCTGCTTCACCTGCAGGAAAGGCAGGATAAACTCGGCTCGCAGCTTTGGGATGATTATGAAATAACCTACGAGGACGCAGTCGCGCTCGAATATCCGGCTGTAACCGCGGAAAACCGCGATGAGGTAGCTGCACAACAGGCCTCCTGCCGCGCAAAGCTCAGAGCAATCGGAAACTACAATCCCGGCGCGATTGAGGAATATGCCGAGGTTAAGGCACAATATGATGAGCTCAACACTCAATATGTTGACCTTACCAGCTCGTACGATGAGCTTATCGGCATAATTACAAGACTCGAGGAAGAAATGCGTACAAGCTTTATCGGCGCTTTTGAGGCGATTAACAAGAACTTTGGTATTACCTTCAAAGAGCTGTTTGGAGGAGGCAATGCAGAGCTTTCACTTACAGATCCGGAGGATGTACTTACATCAGGCATTGAAATCAAGGCTGCTCCTCCAGGCAAGATTATCAAGAGCATGTCACTTCTTTCGGGTGGCGAACAGTCGTTTGTTGCTATTGCGCTCTTGTTTGCTATTCTCAAGGTTAATCCCACCCCGTTTTGCATTCTGGACGAGATTGAGGCAGCGCTTGATGAGGTTAACGTTTACAGATTTGGCGATTATATCAAAAAATTCGGTGACGGAACGCAGTTTATACTTATCACTCACCGTCGCGGAACTATGGAAATCGGTGACAGACTGTACGGCGTAACGATGCCACAGCGCGGAATATCGCAGGCAATCGAATTGAATGTCAATGAAATTGAAGGAAAGCAAAAGGAGTTACTGGATGGGGTTCTTTGACAAATTAAAGCAAGGATTATCTAAAACAAAAAATGCGATTGTCGGTAAAATCGACAGTCTTATCAAAAAATTTACTAAGGTTGACGAGGAGCTCTTTGAAGAGCTTGAGGAGCTCCTCATTTCAGCCGATATAGGTGTTAATACTACCGAAGAAATACTTGACGAGCTTCGTGATACGGTAAAGGAAAAACGCTTAAAGGAGCCAGAGGACGTGAAATCCGAGCTCTTTGAAATTCTCAAGCGAATGATCGGAAAGCATGAGCCGCTGAACCTTTCCACAAAACCCTCGGTCATACTTGTTATAGGTGTTAACGGTGTTGGAAAAACCACATCAATCGGCAAAATTGCCGCTGAGCTCAAATCCCAGAGAAAAAAGGTTGTTGTGGCGGCGGCGGACACCTTCAGAGCCGCGGCTGCGGAGCAGCTCACAATCTGGTGCGAGAGAGCCGGTGTCGATATAATTAAGCAGGGCACAGGCGCCGACCCGGCATCGGTTGTGTATGATGCAATCAACGCGGCAAAAAGCCGAAGCGCTGACGTTTTGATAATAGATACCGCCGGCCGTCTGCATAACAAAAAGAATCTTATGGACGAGCTCGCAAAGATCGATCGAGTTATCAGCAGAGAGCTTCCCGAAGCGGCAAAAGAAACGCTGCTCGTGCTCGATGCAACAACCGGACAAAACGCCGTACATCAGGCAAAGGAGTTTAAGGAGGTTTCTAAAATAACCGGACTTATACTTACAAAGCTCGACGGTACAGCGAAGGGCGGAATAGTTATTTCCATACGCCAGGAGCTTGGTATACCGGTTAAATTTATCGGTGTAGGAGAAAAAATAGATGACATGAAGCACTTTGACGCAAAGGAATTTACCGGTGCGCTGTTTGAGGAGAAATAAAATGCTGACAAGTAAGCAAAGAGCATATTTACGCTCGCTTTCCAATAAGCTCGACTGCATTTTTCAAGTAGGTAAAGGCGGAATCACCGAGGAGCTGTGCTTGCAAATAGGCAACGCTCTCGAAGCAAGAGAACTGATTAAAGCACGCGTTCTTGACAATAGCGGATATACAGCAGCTGAAGCTGCATCAGCTATAGCCGATGAAATTTGTTGCGATGTGGTTTCGTGCGTTGGAAGCAAATTCGTGCTCTACAAGGAATCTACAAAGAAAAAGAGAATAGAGATTTAAATGTATATTTCCAAAAAAATGCTCGATACTCTACGCGAGTCGGTTGCAAAAAAGCTCTCAGAAAAAAGATACAACCACACGCTTGGCGTCGAACTGACTGCAGAAAGATTGGCAAAAATATTTTTGCCGGAGAAAGTTAACGAAATCAGAGCAGCAGCACTGCTACATGATATTTCAAAGGAATATTCCGAGGCAGAACTTGTGAATCTCTTAAAGCAAAGTGCGAACATATTCGAGTCCGACTACAAAACGCCGGCGGCATATCATGCTTTTTGCGCACCCACTGTTATACAGCGTGACTTTCCCGAATACGCAACATCGGAAATTCTCTCGGCAGTATTCAATCACACAACGGGAAGCGAAAGCATGTCGCTTTTTGACAAGATAATATTTATATCCGACTATATCGAGCCGGGACGAAAGTATTATCAATGTATAGAAACCGGTAACAGTCTTTTTACAAGTCTCAAATCCTGTTCGACTGAAAAAGAACAGATATTTTGTCTCGACAGTGCCGTGCTTTCTGCTTTATCAAATACTGTTGCGGCTTTATATGAGCGCGGCGCTCATATCAATATAAGAACTTTAAGAGCAAAGGAAGCTCTTAGCGAGATTATGCTTTAATTCACCGCGCAAGGGCGGTATGGAGAACTAAATGAATAAAATAAAAAACAATGAATTAAAAAATGCTGATGCAGGCGTTCTGGCAAACGAGGCTGTAAAGGTTCTGCTCGAAAAAAAGGCTAAGGACGTCCGTCTTTTTGACGTAACGGGCAAAACCAGCGTTACCGATTTTTATGTCAACGCCACAGGACGGTCCTCTATGCAGGTTGCTGCACTCGCCGATTACGTTTCAGATCTTCTCGGCGAGAGAGGACGAGATCCCTTAAGAACAGAGGGCAGAGCAGGCAATGCCTGGATACTTGTTGATTACGGTGACGTAATCGTTAATATTTTCGATAAGGCTTCAAGAGAATTTTATAGCTTTGACAGGCATTTGCCGGAGGATTCCGAGTTGGATATCACAGCCTTAATCGAGGAAGTAGACAAAAAATTTGAATTCAACAAAGCGGAGGAATAAAAATGTTCTACGACTATAAATCTATTGAAGCAAAATGGCAAAAGAAATGGGACGAAGAAAAGCCCTTTGAGGCAAAACAGGATTTCACTCTTCCTAAATACTACTCACTTGTAGAATTTCCTTATCCCTCCGGACAGGGTCTGCACGTTGGACATCCTCGCCCTTACACCGCTCTTGATATTGTTTCAAGAAAAAAGAGAATGCAGGGATATAATGTCCTTTTCCCGATGGGCTGGGACGCATTTGGTTTGCCTACCGAGAATTTTGCTATAAAAAATAAAATCCACCCAAGAATCGTAACCGAAAGAAATGTCGCAAGATTCAAATCACAGCTAAAGGCGCTCGGTCTTTCCTTTGACTGGTCGCGCGAGGTAAACACCACCGATCCCGACTACTACAAGTGGACGCAGTGGATTTTTATTCAGCTCTTTAAGGAAGGGCTCGCATACAAAAAGGAAATGGCTGTTAACTTCTGTACTTCCTGTAAGGTAGTGCTTGCAAACGAAGAGGTTGTCAACGGCGTTTGTGAAAGATGCGGCGCACCTGTTATCAGAAAAGTAAAAAGCCAGTGGATGCTAAAAATCACCGAATACGCAGACAGACTTATATCAGGTCTTGACGGACTCGATTTCATAGAAAGAGTAAAAACTCAGCAGAAGAACTGGATCGGTAAATCAACCGGCGCTGAAATCGATTTCGCAACAACCGCAGGTGATAATCTGCGTGTGTATACAACCAGATGTGATACTCTGTTCGGCGCCACTTATATGGTTATCGCTCCCGAGCACGAATATATCAAGAAGTGGAAAAACTGCCTTAAAAATTATGCCGAAATTGAAGAATATCGTCAGATGGCAGCTAAGAAATCCGACTTTGAAAGAACCGAGCTCGTTAAGGAAAAGACCGGCGTTATGCTCAAGGGCGTTCGCGCAATCAACCCTGCTACTAAAGAAGAAATTCCGATTTTCATTTCCGACTACGTTCTTGCAGGCTACGGTACGGGTGCCATTATGGCAGTGCCCGCGCACGACGAGCGTGACTGGGATTTCGCAAAGAAGTTTGACCTTCCTATAATCGAGGTAGTAAAGGGCGGAAACGTTGAAGAGGCTGCGTTTATCGACGTGCAGACCGGCATACTTTGCAACTCCGGCTTCTTGAACGGACTTGAGGTCGAGGACGCTAAGGCAAAAATGATAGAATACCTCGAAAAAGAGGGTATAGGTAAGAAGCAAACCAACTTCAAGCTTCGCGACTGGGTATTCTCTCGTCAGAGATACTGGGGCGAGCCCATCCCTCTCGTTAATTGCGAGAAGTGCGGCTGGGTTGCCGTTCCCGAAAACGAGCTTCCCTTGACGCTCCCCGAGGTTGAATCCTACGAGCCCACCGAAAACGGCGAATCCCCCCTTTCTCTTATGACCGATTGGGTGAATTGCAAGTGCCCGAAGTGCGGCGGTAATGCACAGCGTGAAACCGACACCATGCCTCAGTGGGCAGGTTCTTCCTGGTACTTCATCAGATACTGCGATCCACATAATGACAAGGCTATCGCATCCCCCGAGGCGCTCAAATACTGGATGCCGGTAGACTGGTACAACGGCGGCATGGAGCACACTCCGCTTCATCTTCTTTACTCGAGATTCTGGTCGAAGTTCCTTTATGATATCAAGGCTCTCAACTGCGACGAGCCATATCTTAAGAGAACAAGCCACGGCATGATTCTCGGCGAAAA
>JAEIGA010014867.1_pt1 | contig 11849 bp, 8 predicted proteins | sample 9270691 | NCBI WGS metagenome assembly JAEIGA01 (sample SAMN17057246, study PRJNA624740) | gut metagenome | biome: biome; isolation source: fecal sample | host: Bos grunniens | place: China: Xizang | collected 2019
AATATTTTGCAGACAACACAAAAAAATAAATAAAAAGGGTTATACTCTTGTAGAGCTTCTTGTTTGTGTGGCGATTATGGCAGTTATTTCCTTGTTGCTTGGTCAGATTGTTGCTTCTACAACAAACGCATACAGAAGGTCATCTGCGATGACTCAGATACAGGAATCCTCTCAGGATTTGTACGTTCAGCTTTCCAACATCGTCAGAAACTCCCAAGGATTGACGGTAACAAAGCTTGAAAACGGAAGAATAGTATTTGATTCTGTTAACTACGAGGGCAAAATAATAAAGCTTATATACGTTCCCGATAACACAAACGGAGATAAATTAGGCAGAGTATACGTTGACTTTGACCATAAGGCAACGTTGAATTCTGCAGGTGTGACTGAGTATGACATAACGATGGTTGACGGTAGTGTATATACACCATTTCTAATCACAGAATATGTCAGAAGCTTTACCGTTGAACTGGATAAGTACAATGCAAAAGATGAAGAAGGCAACGTGATTGAAAAGACTCAGGATAAAACCCTTAACTTCACGTTGGAAATGGAAAAGAACGGAAAAGAATACATCAGAGATTATAAAGCATCTTTACGTAGCGGCGGTCCTGGTGGTTCTGATCTAACCATACATATGGTAGACTTTACCGATACTACACCAGACGGTGACGATGATTAATCAGATAAATGGGGCTGATATGCCCCATTTATTTTTGAAAAAAATAAATAACCTTTTTAAAGATTTTAACTCTTTGTTGATTGAAATATAGATACAAGGGCGATAAAAAAGGAATTAAATTCGGTAGCAATACAATATATATAAGTAAAAGTAAAAGCAAAAAAAGAAGAAAGGAGGTAAACAGAATGGGGTTTATAGATTTATTCCACACAAACAAAAACGTTAAAACAGAGGAAGAAAACAGCGGTTTGCCACGTGCGGTGGCGTTTGTTGATTACGAGCATTGGTATATATCATTAAAAAACAATTTCGGAATGAAGCCAAATATAAAAGGTTGGTTTGACGACTTAAAAACGAAGGTAACGCTAACAGAAGCAATATTTTTTGCCGACTTCTCTCATAAAAGTCTTGCGGACGAAATTCAACGGATAAGATTGTATTCAAACACTATAATTGATACGAGAAACGTTGGCACTAACGTCAAAAAAGATTTTACAGACTTTATTATTCTTGACCACATATATCAAAAGGCAGTTTCTGCAAACGATATTGACGTATTCATCTTATTTTCGGGCGACGGGCATTTCAGCTCCGTTGTATCCTTCCTTAAAAATTTCCGTGGCAAAGAAGTTGGAATATACGGTATTAAAGAGTCTTTTTCAAGACAGCTAAAGGAGACAGCTAATTGGTTTGTTTCTCTGCCAACGGAAAGCGACCAATATGGTCTGTGTGCAAAGCTGATTTTTGAGTCATTGAAAGAGGCACAGGTCTCCAACACCAAGGTTTTACCCACATATAAAAATACTGTGGAAAAGATTTTGGCTACCAAGCGAGTCAATCCGCAACGTCTTGAATCCGTTATGAAAAAGCTTATTTCCGATGGTGTTATCACCGAACGAAAAGTGAGCCTTAGCAAAAAAGAAGGCGGAAAGTTATGCTTGTTCGTTGACTGGGAAAAGGCAGAAGAGTTTATGAATTTTGAGGACTGAGTTAAGTTTTCGTAGTGGCTTCTATCACAATGTTAATAGTCTTTTTTGCGTTGTGGAATCTAAAAAATAAAATCCCAAAATCCGTTTTGTAGTGAAATGGATTTTGGGATTTTTGTTATCTCTTTTTATTATCTATCAAAGAATTTTTCGATTTCTCGTTTTGAGATTGTTTTGACTATCGGTCTGCCGTGGGGACAAAGCTTCAGCTTTGGGTCTGAAAGCAGTTTTTCCACAAGAACTGAAAGTTCTTCATTTTTCGATGGTGGTCCTAACTTTATTGCCGCTTTACAAGCTAAAGTATATAATGCTCTGTCACAACGCTTTTCAAAGGAAAGCCTGTCACCGTGGGATAGGGAATCGGCAAAATCGTCCAACAATGCCTCAACACCGTTTATTCCAGAAAGTGCCGCTGGTATTGCTCTGAGTGCTATGGAATCATTACCGAAGCTGTCGATTTCAAAGCCGTATGATGTGAGAAGCTCTTTATTCTCCAAAAGCAAGTCTGTGGCTTCCACACCTGGTCTCACGATATGCGGCGAGATAAGATATTGGGATTGAGCTGATGTCCTTTTCGAAACAAGCTCCTCATAGAGAATTCTTTCGTGGGCTGCGTGTTTATCAATGAGTAAAAGCTCGGTTTCCGTCTGGGCTACAATATATCCGCCAAAGGCTTCACCAATAACTTTGAAGTCGATTTTTTCCTTTGGGATATTATGCTCTATCTGTGTGGTGTCGAAACTCGTTTGAGTTTGTGTGAAATTGTAGCTTGTTTTTTCTGTAGTTTCAAAGCTTTGCTCTGTTGGAGCTTCTGCTTGGGCTGTTTCTACGGGTATGTTTTTAGCCAGAGCATGTTGAACTTCTCTGATTTCCTTTTCGTTTGGAAGCGGAGCCACAGGTGATTTTTGATTTTCTGCATATTTTACTCTGTCTTCGAAGGACGTCTCAAGGGGGACGTTGGGATCTCTGAAAAGAGCATAACTCCCTGTTGTTTTTTCAGTATGTTTTTGCACGGAAGATAACTGAGAAACATTATTGGTGGGTGTTTCTTCCACTGCGTTTTTATGCTCCGTGGGAGAAGGGGGAGTTTCTGGAACTATGCCTTGGGTGAACACAACCGTTTTGTCTTCGCAACGTAACGTTGAGAGGACAGTGGAATATATTGCTTCAAAGATTTTTCTATCGTCGGCAAATTTTATTTCTGTTTTGGTAGGATGCACGTTCACGTCGATGGATTTCGGCGGCACGTTTATCATCAGAACTGCGGCAGGGAATCGTTTAGGTGGCATATAAGACCTGAATGCTTGTTCGAGGGATGCCATTATCTGAGTGGATTGGATCGGTCTGCCGTTTACAAAGAAGTATTGTCCACTTCTGCTTCCCCTTGATTCTCCGTGCTTGGAAACGTATCCACCAACGGTGACGTCTTTATGGACACCAGCAACGGCTGTGAGGGATTTTGCGAAGTCCTTCCCAAGCGTTGAGTAGATGGCAGAATATAAGTCGCTGTCCCCAGGGGTTATGAATTTGGTAACACCGTCAGAGATAAGCTTAAAGGATATCTCGGGATGAGATAAAGCGGCTTTGGTCAACACAGAAGCGATGGCGGATGCCTCTGAAGAATCCTTTCTCATAAACTTCCGTCTTGCAGGTACGTTATAGAAAAGGTCTCTTACAGTTATAGTTGTGCCGTCGGGGAGACCTTCCTCGCTTATATCCACACCGTTTTCGTCTGAAATGAGCTTGTGCCCGATAGGGTCAGACTTTGGCTTTGATAAAATCTCAAGTCTGGAAACGGATGAGATGGCAGCCAATGCCTCGCCTCGAAATCCCAAGGTGAGAACGCCGTCGAGGTCTTCTGCTGTTTTAATTTTACTCGTTGCGTGGGGGAGTATGGTTTTGGGCAAATCGTCTCCTGAGATGCCTTTTCCGTCATCGGTAATTCGGATGAAGGAGTTTCCACCCGCTTTTATTTCGCAGATAATATGGGTTGCACCTGCGTCGATGGAGTTTTCAATCATTTCCTTGACTGCGGCGGCAGGTTTTTCCACAACCTCACCTGCGGCAATCATATTAGCTGTTTGAGTATCTAAAATATTAATTATTCCCATGGGAATACCTCGTTTTATTCAGCTTCGGCTATTTTTTTAAGCTCATAAACCAAGCTTATAGCTTCGATGGGGGTTAACGTGTTTATATCTGTTGATTTCAATCTTTCTACTATTTCTTCGTTGGAGACGGACTCAAAGGAATAATTTGAGTCCTCTCTGATAACTGCGGGAGTGGACGTCTTTCCACCTTCTGCGTTTTTCAAATGACGTTTTGCAGAAGAGATTACTTCTTTTGGAAGTCCTGCAAGGCTTCCTACCTCGATACCGTAGCTACTTGCTGTTGGGCCTTTTACTATTTTACGAAGGAACTGGATGGAGTCGTCTTTCTTTTTGGCGGCAACGTTAAGGTTGATAACACCGTCCAAGGTGGTCTCCATATCTGTCAGCTCGTGGTAGTGGGTTGCGAAAAGGGTTTTCGCTTTTATATTTTTTACTGTGTATTCGGCAACGGCTCGTGCGATACTCATTCCGTCATAAGTGGATGTGCCTCTGCCGATTTCATCGTAGATAATAAAGCTTCGTTCCGTTGCGTTTTTGAGGATGTATGATACCTCGTTCATCTCCACCATAAACGTGGAGTTTCCCGATGCAAGATCGTCAGATGCGCCAACTCTTGCGAAAATTTTGTCAGCAACACCGATTCTTGCCTTTGAGGCAGGAACAAATGAACCTATCTGGGCAAGGATTATAATCAATGCGTTCTGACGCATATATGTGGATTTACCTGCCATATTAGGACCTGTTATTATTGCAAGTCTGGAATTTGAATCAAGAACGCAATCGTTGGGAACGAAATACGTTTCCTTCCTTGCGGCTTCAACAACAGGATGTCTGCCGTTTTCTATATACAAAACGTTTGAGTAGTCCACCTCTGGCTCAACGTAATTGTTTTCAACGGCACTTTTTGCAAAGGAGCATAAAACGTCAAGCAACGAGATACTGTCACAGGTTTTTTGTATTCTCTCACTTGCGTCCAGAACGATTCCTCTCACCTTAGAGAAAAGCTCGTATTCCAAGGATGCGTCTCGGTCTTTTGCGGATAAAACTCTGCCTTCCATATCCTTCAACTGCTCGGTTATGAATCGTTCTCCGTTTGTCAAGGTCTGACGGCGGATATATTCCTCGGGAACCATATTCAAGAAGGAGTTGGATACCTCGATATAATAGCCGAACACTTTGTTGTATCCAACCTTCAACGTTCTGATCCCAGTTCGTTCTTTTTCACTTGCTTCAATTTTCGAGATCCAGCCTTTTCCGTCCCTGATAATCTCTCTCAGCTCGTCTACGTCTGCGTTTGCTCCGTCTTTGATTATCTCGCCCTCACGAAGTGAAAAAGGTGGTTTCTCAGCTATGGTGCTGTCAATCAATGTCCTCAGGTCTTCAAGGGTGTCAAGGCTTTCCCTTAATTCCACAAGGATTGGAGATGTGAATTGGAAAAGCTTCTGCTTTACGTGGGGAAGCACCTTCAACGCACCCTCCAACGCACGTAAATCCCTTGCGTTAGCTGTTCCAAAAACAAGTCTTGTTATAAGTCGCTCTATGTCAACAACATCTTTTAAATCGTCAGCGATTTCTCTTCTTGTTACGTCAGAGGCAACAAGGTCTTTCACACCTGCAAGTCTTTTCTGGATGATGGAGCAGTTCATAGACGGCTTGTCTAAAAGCTTTTTAAGGAGTCTTGCTCCCATGGACGTGCAGGTTTTGTCTATTGCCCAAAGGAGAGAACCACGTTTGTCTCCCGTCCTTAATGCCTCGGAGATTTCAAGGCTTTTTCTTGTGTTTGCGTCCATCTGCAGATAAGCTTCTTTGTCATAAAAATCAAGCTTATTCATATATGACATATCCTGCTTCTGCGTGCGGGTGAGGTATGACATCAAGCCCGATACCGCCTTGACTGACATTGGCGATTGACCTGAGATGTGTGGAAAACGGCGATATAATGCCGCTGTCACTCTATCGTTGGCAAAATCCTCTCCAGAAACAGAAATCAGGGACTTGAATTTTGACGTGAAGTATTCTGAAACTTTTTCGGGAAGTGGAGCAGATACGATAAGCTCTGTGGGAGAGAATGCCGCGCCTTCTGAGGTGATGAAATCTTCTGGGTTGTTTCCAGAATAATCCGTTGCAGAAATTTCGCCTGTGGATATGTCAGCGAAGGCAATACCCACTTTTCCATTTTCTGTATATATAGAGCAAAGATAATTGTTTTTCGTCTCTTTGAGAAATCCACCCTCTGTAACTGTACCTGGGGTTATAACCCTGACAACGTCTCGCTTGACTATTCCCTTTGTGGCTTTTGGGTCTTCAAGCTGTTCACAGATTGCCACCTTGTAGCCCTTGGAAATAAGCCTTGTTATGTACCCTTCAGCGCTGTGGTAAGGCACACCACACATGGGTGCTCTTTCGTTGTCTCCGCAATTTCTCCCAGTTAACGCAAGTTCAAGCTCTCTTGACGCAATTTCAGCGTCACCAAAAAACATTTCATAGAAATCGCCAAGACGGAACATCAGAATGCAATCCGTATAGCTTTGCTTTATTTCATTGTATTGAGTTATCATGGGTGAAACTGACATAATTCCCTCCAAAAGTCATAAATATCTGATTATAATTATACTCTTTTCGTCTCTTTTTGTCAACAAAAATATTATTAAAAAATAAAGGCTTTTGCAAAGACTTCGAGTCTCTGCAAAAGCCGTTTTTACTTGAAATGAATTATTTAATAAGCTCTGCTGCTTCTTCGTCGATGTAGAATTCAACGTCTGGGTGGAGCTGGAGGATGGAAGCAGGAACGTCGGGGGTTACGTCTCCGTAAATTGTTTTCTTTACGATTTCTGCTTTTGCTTTTCCGAGTGCGATGATGATGATGCTTTTTGCATTCATAACGGTTTTGATACCCATTGTTACTGCGTGGGTAGGAACGTCATCGATGGAAGCGAAGAAACGTTTGTTAGCTTCTCTTGTGGACTCTGTAAGCTCTACCATATGGGTGATTGAGCCGAAAGGAGTGCCAGGTTCGTTGAAGCCGATATGTCCGTTGTTGCCGATACCTAAAAGCTGGATGTCGATTCCACCTGCAGCTTCGATAGCCTTGTCATATGCTGCTGCTGTTTCAGCAGAAGTATCAAGTCCTGAGGGAACGTTTGTTTTTGCAAGGTCAATATCAACCTTTGAGAAAAGGTTTGTGTTCATAAAATAACGATAGGACTGGTCGTGTGTGCCGTCAAGTCCAACGTATTCATCAAGGTTGAAGGTTGTAACGTCTTTGAAGGAAATTTTACCCTCAGCATTAAGCTTTGCAAGTTCTCCGTAGAGATCAAGTGGGGTAGAACCTGTTGCATAACCTAAAATTGCGTCAGGCTTTTTTGAAAGAAGCTCAACGTATCTCTGAGCAGCTTTCTTTGCGATGTTTTCTCTTGAATCGATGATGATTTTCATGATTTTTGTGTCCTCCGAAAATTTATTTGAAGTGTAATATAAAAAGCCAAATAACTGGGTTTTTCGCAGACATTACGTTGTAAAACCCACAATAAATATGATAGCATTAATAACACACTTTGTCAAGCACTTTTTGATTTTTGATTATGGAATTTGAGATATATTATTTACCAAAAACTATTGCCTTTTGGCTTGGGATATGATACAATTGAAACAATAAGAAACAATAAGAAACAATAACGGAATAACTTTGAATGTGATATATCGGTGATGAAGTATGAACAGCCTTTGGTTGCTATTGCGATAAATATAATTATCTGGTATTATACGCAAGGATAACCATTGCTATTGATATGGGATGGCATATCTTTAAAAAACATATGAAAAGGGATTGATATGAATAAGTTGGTTAGTATAGTTTTGCCTGTTTATAATGGTGCCAAATATCTTGAAAAGAGCATAAATAGTGTAATTGAGCAAACGTATAAGGAATGGGAACTGCTGATACTAGATGACTGTTCAACGGATGAAACTCCAGATATATCAGAGAAATACGTTAAATATGACGACAGAATAAAATACTTTCGCAACGAACATAATTTAAAGCTACCAGGTAATTTGAACAGAGGATTTTCTTTAGCTAAAGGCGATTATTTGACTTGGACATCTGATGATAACAAGTTTCACCCAACTGCAATAGAAAAAATGGTAGCGGCACTTCAGCCACCTTCAAAAGCACAATTTGTGTTTGCTTCGTGCAATATAATTGATGATAAAGACGAGGTAACAGACCTGTTTGTTGCAGAGAAGAACTGCAAAAATGTTATCGTGGGGCAAAATTGCATAGGCGCGTGTTTTATGTACACGAGAGAGGTCTATCAGACGGTTGGCGAATATGACACCGAGTTGTTTTTGACGGAAGATTTTGATTATTGGCAACGGGTTATTTCAAGATTTGATGCGGTTTCTATAGATGAAGTTTTATACGACTATAGAAGGCATGGAGCTAACCTTACAAGCACGATGAAAAAAGAAAAATTTTATACAGCATATAAAAATATGTTGATGAAAAATATTTCTTTGTTTGGAAAGCTTAATATGACACAGAAATATTTCTTTTATAACGCTGTTGTCACATGCGATAAAGGATTAGAAGTGAAAACGGGATTTAAAAACAAATCAAAACATTATTTCTATTCTAAGTGTTTTTATTTGACAAAAATTTTCCCCAGAAGATGCAAAAAAGCCTTTAAGCTACTTTTTTCAAAAACCAAATAGCTTTATTGAAACACAAACGAAAGCTCCTGCTTTATACCAGAAATGGTTATGCAGGAGCTTTATTGTTTATCGTATTTAGTTTAGGTTAAAAATTCCAACTGAATCTTTCGGTGAGTGCATATTTTGTGAATAAATGAATTCCATATGCTTCATTAACGTATCCTGTTAAGGTTGAAATGGTGTTTAACACAAAAATTGAAACTATTACAGCTGATAAAATGTATTTTGAAGATTTCGATTTTATTTTGTCAAGGGAAAAAACGGTGTTGTAAATAAATACCATATAATAAATAACAAGACACAGCAATTGGTGTTTACCCATATTTTGTATTCTCGTGTATGAAAATATGGATATAGAATATCCTAAAATGGATACAACGGTCAACAGCCTAAGCTTTTTGCTTATCAATCCTAAAATTATTCCACTTATTAAAATCAAAAGTAGGGATATACCTAAAAAGCCTAATTGATTCTTTATTTCGTAAGGAAGGCCACCAAAATTGTATTCAGAATAATCCTCTGCGTATTTTCTCACAAACAAAGTTTTATAAATAAAAGGGGCAAGCGTGAGCAAAAATACACCAGCTACGACCGTGGCGAATTTGACTTCTCCGTAAAACGTATTTTTAGAAAGTGATTTGTTTGATATCGAATCTAAAAGCACCACTATCATCATTGAAGCAAACAGGCCGATTAGTGTAAATACATACCATCGTCTTGTTACAACCAAAAAGACCATCAGAAAAGAGCATATAACGGCTTCTGTAAAACTGAATTTTGTATAGTCATAATTTATCATTATGACCACGATACCAAACACAAAGAACAATCCGAATATGTCTGGCATCCCTAAAATAGAGGCAAAATGTAGTAATGGAAAGGTCAGAAAAATGATGTTCCCTAAAACCGAGAATAAAGTAGTGTTTTTTGTTCCTGTCCTTTGAGACAAATTGATAACCAGGAGATTATTCATATAGCAAACAGGAATTATCAGAGTAATATAAAATGTGATTACAAATGAGTCAGCACTACCACTTGCTAAAGTAAAAGGTAAGGCGAGAATTATACTGATAAAATAGGAATAATCGCTATTCCAACAACTTGTCATAGTTGCAAACAACCCTTTTAAAGGTAACAGGTTGAAAACGTCACGTAGTTCAGATTGTAAATTGTAATATACACCGTGATCACTTACATATTCAAAATTTCTATTGTATACTATAATGATGTATGCGATTAATCCCAAAATGGAGGTTATAGTTGTTCCTATGTACAGCTTTTTTCGATTGCTCTTTTCTACGTATTTTTCTGTCATCCATTTTGTGATGAAAAACAACAAGGTAATAATTGTCGCACTCAGTACAAATTCGGGGAGAGTATAAAACCTTTTTACAATCAAGGAAAAAAGTGTGCAGATTAATAACAGCACGATTTCGAAGCCAATGACAAGAACTTCTTTGCGTTTGAGCAGACGTTTTATTTTTGTCATTACAATTCCTCCATAACAGTCTGATTTGAGGATATGATATCATGCCGTGTTTTTTTTGTCAATAGTCGGGAGTCATCGATTGTAAATAAAAATATAAAGATATAAAGATATAAAGATAAAGTTGTTTGATGCAATAACGTAAAAAACTATTGACATATGTGAGTTTTAAAGTTAAAATATAATAGTTCAGTAGCGATATAAAAGGTGGTGAAAGGGTTGAAACGTATTCTTTCGGATTTTCACATACATACAGAATATTCCTTTGACAGCGAAGAGAAGCTGGACAAGGTTTGCGAGTCGGCTATTTCTTCAGGGCTTTCTTCCATAGCTATCACGAATCATTATGACCACGATGGCATAGACGAGGGGATATATGAAGAATATCTTTTTGAAAAGGATATGGAGGATATTTTGAGGGCGAAGGAAAAATACAAGGGGAGACTTGTTATTTTTTCTGGCATAGAGATAGGACAGCCACATATTTTAGGCGACAAAAAGCTTTCTAAAATTGAAGCCTTGGGATATGAGTTTAAAATCGGCTCATTACACAATTTGAAAAACTGCTTTGATTTTTACTATCTGAATTACAAAAAGACAACGGATATGTATGACAGAGGGATATACAACAGATATATAAGTGAGCTTATAGAGATGACGGATTGTGGGTTTATTGACACCTTGGGTCACATTACTTATCCCGAAAGGTATATGAAAGAGGCGGGTAAGGATTTTGTGTATTCTGAGTTTGAGGAAGGTTTTTCCAGCCTTTTTGAGAAGCTGGCGAAAAGCAAGGTTTCACTTGAGATAAACACGTCGGGGCTCAGGCAAGGGCTATCCCACACGATGCCTAAGATAGAGCTTTTGGAATTATATAAAAAATGCGGTGGAGAATACATCACTGTAGGCTCGGATGCCCACAAGGCAGAACACGTGGGAGCAGACGTGGAAAAGGTTTTTGAAAAAGCAAACACGATGGGGTTCTTCCACATAAATGAAATTAAAAAATAAAGGGGATTATGAGATGAAAACAAGAAAAGACAAGATATGTTTTATCGGTGGCGGAAACATGGGAGAAGCCATAATAAAGGGGCTTATATCCCAGAAGCTTTCCGAGGCTGGAAACATATTTTTATATGAGATAGACGTATCAAAACACGATAAATTCAAAAAGATGGGGATAAACGTGGTATCATCGCCAAAAGAGGGGATATTATCATCGGATTTTGTGCTTCTTGCATTGAAACCTGCGCTTATCAGGGGATTCCTCGAAGAAAACAAAGACGCATTTGCAGGTAAGGTTGTGATTTCCATAGCTGCATCCGTTCCCATAAGTCTGGTTTGTCAGGTTTTGGGAGAAGATACACCAGTTATCAGGATAATGCCCAACACTCCTATGCTTGTGGGAAAGGGTGCTGCGGCAATATCCTCCAACGACAAGGTGTGCAAAAAGGATTTTCAATATATCTGTCAGCTTTTCTCTGGGATGTCTGTGCTTTCCGTCCTTGAAGAAGAGTCAATGAACAGAGTTATCTCTGTAAACGGCTCATCTCCAGCATATGTTTACGCATTTATCAGAGCGATGCTTACGGGAGCTGGTGAACAGGGAATAAGCGAGAAACAAGCACTCCCGCTTATTTTGAGAACCATTGAGGGTGCTGTAAAAATGGTTGAAAAGTCTGACGTTTCCATTGACACTCTCATAGAGAGGGTTTGCTCACCTGGTGGTACAACACTTGCCGCAATGGGAGTTCTTGAAGAAAAAGGCTTTGAAAAAGCCGTTATTGAAGCGATGGATGCCTGTACAAAAAGGGCAGACGAAATAACGGACGGGCTGTAATAAATAAAAAAACACGTTCATATACTTTTTA
>JAEIGA010014868.1_pt1 | contig 11848 bp, 26 predicted proteins | sample 9270691 | NCBI WGS metagenome assembly JAEIGA01 (sample SAMN17057246, study PRJNA624740) | gut metagenome | biome: biome; isolation source: fecal sample | host: Bos grunniens | place: China: Xizang | collected 2019
AGTCCATTTCTTCATCAACTACGACACTCAGCTTTTGGGCTGGCTCTATTTTTAGAAATGACCTGATCGCCATTTTGATCCTGTCCCCCATTCCCATGTATTGTTCCTCCTATGTCGCGAAACCGTTATTTCCCGACGTTTCTATTCTTTGTTTTGCTATATTGAAGTAGTGCTCTGAGAGCTCTATTCCTATGAAATGACGCCCTGTGTTCTTGGATGCCACGCCTGTGCTACCAGAACCCATACAGTTGTCAAGCACCGTATCGCCCTCGTTGGTATAGGTCTTTATAAGGTACTCCAACAAGGCAACGGGCTTTTGTGTTGGGTGCAGCCCTCGTTCCGAACCAAATTCCAGCACGTTTTTCGGGTAGTTTTTGAATCGAGACGTATATTCTCCAGCGCTGGATCTCACAGCCCAAAGCTCCCCGCCCTTATTGGCATTGTGTTTTCTGGGCTTTGGATTCTTGATTTCGATAAGCCCCTGCGGATTATATGTTGGCGCTTTTCTGTAAAACACGCATATATCCTCGATTCTCCGCATAGGTTGGTATTTGGCATAGGTGAACCCGGTAGCTTGCTGTTTGAGCCAATACCAACAATACCGAAAGTCTTTTATATTGCTATGTATCAGTTTTGTCGTGAATGGCTGCGCCGAGAAAAGCACCATTGCGCCGTTATCTTTTATCACTCTACGGTACTGCTCCCAGAGCTCAGGGAAAGGTATCACCGTATCCCATTTGCAGTCGGTCATACCGTAGGGCAAATCACATAATATCAAATCAATACTCTTATCGGGTATTTTCATCATTTGTATCAAGCAATCACCTTGATACAGAATCATTTATTTACATTCACCACTCCTATTTTATGCTTATACGGTATCCATCCGTACTGAGCACTATTTATCATGTGGTCGTTGCCGTCCTCTGGCTCTGCGTCCTTGTCAGCCTTCCAAGAATAGCTTTCGAGTTCGCGTATCATCACAGAACAGTCCTCAACCACTAAATATTGATCGTGCGCCAACCATCCGAGCTGAAGGTTTATTCTGTCGATTATCTTCAGCGACTTCCAAGCTGGCGTAAAATTGTAAATGCTGCCGTGCAGCCTTTTATACTTTGCTAATTCCGTTATTGTTCCCGCGTCCGCGCTGTCTATAAACACATCACGGCAAGCGCCCCATTCACCGCGACACCTATCCAAAAACGCAATAAACTGCGTTACTGTGTCCGAAGGCGCTATAGGTGTATTTAGTTCAGCGTTGTTATAAACTCGCTCAGAAAGCAGAATACAGCGTCCACAATTGGTAATGCCTTGATAGCTCATAGCTATTGTGTCGGGGCTCTGTGTACTGTATGCCGTATCAAGCGCTCCGACGAATTGAGTAAACCATTCCTTTTGAGCTTTGTTGCGTTGCTCCTTGACGAGCTTCTTCGCGTCTTCCTTGCGAATCACATGACGCTTGCGGTCAAAGTTGCTGAATACAAGTCCTGTCGCACGTCCTCTGAGCCCGAGGATTTTATTTTTGTAGAGCTTCGTACCGACAGGCACGTTCTCAATAATCTGTTTTTTCTTTTCCTCCGGAAGCCCTGCGTTGTGGTCAAAGCTGAAATACCACCACACCCAACCCGTATGCGCTGGTTTATCTAACATCACGCGAAGCTCTTGCGGTGCGTCTGTGTCGTATTCAGGGAGTGGGCGACTGCGGTTGACGTATTCAGAGTAGATCGGGAGCGACGGATCGTCGGGGTTAAGCGTCGCCATCATATAGTCGCAACGCATCGCAGCTTCTCTGACATAGTCCATGTCTGCAACGTTGACCTCGTCGATGTAAAGGCAGCCATATTGACCTCCAAGTGCCTTTTTCCAACGTGCGCGGTTATCATATCCAAGGACATAGATTATCTTTTCGCCCTTTGGTGCTTTAAATACCAAGTGCGGAAGACTCTCAGGTCCTCTGCCGTTCGGGTTATACTCCACAAGTCCCTCGAATATATCAAGAACGCCGAGTTCTTTGTTTATGATGTTTTTCTCAATAGTACCGGTATCAAGTCCCGAAAGAATATGTTGTCGCTTTGGGCTCTCTGCCACGCGGAGCATAAACTTAAATATTCCGACGGTTGTTTTACCCGCCGCCGTTGTACCTTCAAGGAACTCGACGGGCGCGACGCAACGAAGGAAAGCCTTGTATTTATCCGAGAGAATGAGATCAGCCATGATTCCACCTCAAATACGTCGTGAAACAGCCGTTTAGCGTCATTCTTTTAATTGGGCGAGTATTCCTGCGAGTTTGTCTGCTCCGGTGTTGAGTGATCCACTCACTTGAACCTTTTCCGAGAACATTCCGAGATACTTTCCGAGAAGTTCGTCCGCTCTGATTCTGTCGCTTGCCTTTTCTTCGGGATTTGAGGCTATTTTGTTTAATCGGCTCACGATTGCGTCAACAGTAATGCCAGCTCGCGCCGCCGCTGCGTCCTCAAGTTCTGCTATCGCCTCTATTATTTCAGGTTTCTTCAAGAGGTCGCATGCCTGACTATACGCCGACTTTTCGCTATAGCCTGCACGAATAGCGGCTTGTGTCGCATTTCGGTCTTTTACATATTCAACGGTAAATGCTCTTTGCTTGTTATTCATACGTTACCTCCTTCAGACTTTACCATTGTTTAATTGCAAAACAAAAGGCAGACAGTTGTTTGCTGTCCGCCCTTGCTTTTTCTACATCATAGTTATATCACACTTTGCGTGTCAAAATCTATAAAAAAGTGTCAAAAAGTGTCAAAACTTTTTCGAGAATCGAGGATTTTTTGTAATTCTTCAAGTCCTCGGTCTTTATTATAATATATTGCCTGCCTTGTATAGTGCTTTTCGTCGGCGATTTGCTGTACGGTCTTTCGTAACACATAAAGGTTAAACAATATATCGTAGTGCTCGGAGTGGAGGTTTTTTAAAATCTCTTTGAGCTCGTTCTTCGTCTTAATCATTTCATCAACCTCAGACGTGAGCTTATCTTTTTCTGCAACCAGCCTCGTCCATACGCTTTGTAGCCTGTGCGGATCGTGTGTCGACGTGACACTGACTTGTGATAGGGTGGGAGTTATTTTCTCCGACATTGCTTCAAGCCTTTTTATCTCTTCAAGCGTATTCTCTATCTTGCATTCAATGTCACTGATTTGTAAAAGAAATTCTTCTGAATTCAATGTTTACCGCCTCCTTTCTATGTAGCCTCCTCAAAACTATATCTCTTTATGTGGCACTTCTCGCCGTATCTGTTCTCGACGGCTTCGGTTGTGCTCACGATCTTAACTCCGCCTCTTCTGAGGTCTGATATCCGAGAAGCCAACCTCATAACACCAAGGTCTCTGAGTGCATCAAGCTGCGTTATGCTTCCAAACTGTTCTATGTATTCAAGTATCCGTTGGTTTTGTGTCGGCTTGCTATTCTCCATAATCTCCCTCCTGTAACATTTTCTCTTTTAACTCTTGACTTGCTTCCCACTCTTTGTATATCTCGATCCAGTCGCTCAATCGCATGGTAACGAGAATATCATTGTGATTCTTTTTGTGGAATACTGCAGGCAAATGTCCTTTGCCGTTCGCTTTAGCATCGTCTATAGCCTGCTTCATCCATTTGTAAAGCTGCATCTTCTCTTGTGCTTTCGCCTCAATATGAATGAATGGAAGTCCCACAACGTCCGAAGCGTCGCCCGTGTTACCGCAATATTGTGCCGTGCGCCTTGCGTCATTGAATCCGTGTTCTCGGAATAGGGAAGCGAGCTTTCGTTCGAAGTCTGCGCCCTTGGCTTTGCTGTTTATTTTAGGCATATAATCACTCCTTCTTAATTTTGCGCCCCATCAGCTCGTCGATTGAGCACTCTAACGTATCAGCTATGTCGCATAACAATTTTAAATTTGGGAATGTCTGTCCGCTTGTCCAGCTCCATACTGCGTTATAACTGACACCGACCATTACCGCGAAAGCTTTATAATCAATCTTTTTCTCAAATAGTTTGTCGTATAGAATGTCTTTAAACTCACGCAGCTTTTTAGGTGGTGTATATGTATATCCTGTCCTTCCGCAAAGCTCGTCAACGGAGCACTCGAAGAAATCAGCCAAAGCGTCTATTGAAAAGAACGTTGGTATTCCGCCGAGCTCCCAATCACTCACGCTTTTTGTAGCAACACCGATCGCCTCCGCCACTTCTTTTTGTCTCAAGTACAGGTCTTTTCTTTTGGCTTTTAATATGTCTTTGAATTTTTCCATTATGCTCTCCCCATCAATTCATCAACCGAGCATTTGAAAAAGTCTGCGAGACAGGAAAGAAGCATAAAGCTCGGATATCGTTTTCCTGTTTCCCAACTCGTTACGGTTGCTTGATATGTGCCGATTGCTTCAGCGAGCTCGTATTGGTCTAATTTAAGAGCCTTGCGTTTCTCTTTTAAGATATCTTTAAACTGTTTCATTGGTTCACCTCGATATCGGGTAAAGCACCATAAAAATGTACTTTGTAATGGTACGGATCAGTTGTTGTTCCGGTGATATCCTCGACCACATAAATCACATATTCGTTGAGATATACATAGTTTTTCTTGTATTCATTGGCTCCCGTTTTGCAAGTCACGATTAACTCATTTGTCACGCTGTTGGAAAGGCTCATATATCCTTCCATTTCCATTACGATCAAATCCGTTCTTGCGTTGTAAACTGTGATTTTTCTCAAAACTTGGAAGTTGTCAGCCGCCTGCGATAAGTTATGGTTAACGTTTTCTGCTGCTGTGCATCCCGCAAGGAATATTGTTAATATTACGGTTATTAAAATTAAACTAATTATCTTTTTCATTTCTTTTTGCCTTTCTTCTTTAAACGCTTATTTTTAAGTTTTTTTGAGCGCGTAGGTTGATCTTGCCGTTAGGCGTTCCGTTCCGAAAATCTGCTTTAGATAGTTTGTAGTATGGGTAAATGTCAAGTATCATTGTTATCACTCCAATCTTGCTAATTCCCTAAATTTTTTGTCTGCTTTTTGGGCGGTTTTCAATAATTCTTCTGCCTTTAAAACTTCATCGAGAGGGATATCGACAAGTTTATAACCCTCGTATTTTTTGAGAAATTCGCAATATTGCTTTCGTGCTTCGTCAGCTTTCTTGCCCCATTCCTCTGCTTGATTTATCTTCGTGAGTTTTCGTTGATATTCAATATCATTCAAGCACCAGTGAATATAATAGTCCTCTTTTGCTGGTGTTAATCTTCCGCATATTCGGTGAATAATTGATATCAATTCCGCTTTCGTGCAATCTTCAAGTCGCATTATCTTCACCCACCATTTCTTCTACAAGGTTGTCGATATCATCAATATCAACCATTTGATAAATTACTCCGTCACCGCAAAAGTCATATCCGTCTGCTTCTTCTTTCAACCTCTCCGCAAACTCTTTTATTACTTCGGCTTTAACTTCACTATACATTTTGCCGATGTCAGCAAAATGATGGTTTTCTTGCTCTAACCTCTCAATCTCTGCGTTTTGTTTTTCAATATGCTTTTGCAAGGTTTCTTGTGCTGATATTAAGCCATCAATCGTTTCGTTTTGGCGGTTGATAAGGTCTATCTTTCTGAGATATTTTTTAGACGCATTCATTGTTTGTCCCGTGTTACATAGGTAAATGAAAAAATCATTACCGCTATTATCGAAAATAACTTGATGAAATTTTATAACAACGGTTTCTTCCGAAAGTTCTTTTACAACCTCAACAATCGATATACTTCTATTTTTCTCAAAATAAGAATAGGTGCATACGTCTCCGATATTTATAATCTCGTTATCTGTCATTGTTGATCTCCTTTTAAAAGTTCGGGGTTATCGTGAATGTTGCCGATTACTTCGAAAGTACAAGTGTTATTAAAACTATAACTACCATCTTTGGTGAAAAACATAAATCTGCACATTATGTCATTGAATTTGATAATGCCCATTTCTATATCATCAACCAAATATAACCTAACAATATCGTCCTCGAAAATCTTTGTGCCGTTCTTATCGGTTAAGCCTGTGTATTGTCCTACGGTTTCGGGGATAACACGTTCTTTGACAATATCATCGTCAATAAATCTCTTGTGTGCCACCGTTACTAAATCGCCTTGATACCATTTCCCTGTATATCTACTTTTCCCTCTAAACAAAATCTCTCTCATTTCTTGCTCTCCTTGTTTCCGTTCCAATCTTGAATGGCTCTTTTAATCCCGTACATCAATGATTTTTCAATGGTCGGTGTTCCCATTCTTTTATCTTCATCAAACATTAGATATGTAATTCCGTGCAGTTTAGTTTCTGTACCACAATGCTGACAACGGACACACGCACCGTACTTCCCGTATTGTGGCATCTTTACCACTACTTCGGGTGTGATATAACCGCACCGTTTACACCTTTTAAGCGATATGTGTTTTTTAATAATTGCATCGAATTTTTCTTTAGAGACTTCGTTCATTTCTTATTCCTTTCTTCAAGAGCTTTTTTTGCTTCTTTTTCGGAGAGAAATACTGTTTTGCCTATTGCCGTTTCATCAAAAGCAACTGCATTTTCGGTGTAATAAATTATCGCTCGTTTGCTTAAACTAATTTCGCAAACCTCATTTTCATAAATATTCACTCCGTCTGTTTGATAAACCGTCTGCCCCACTTCACAAGGCAATTCAATAAAGCGTGATTTTGGTTTGAAGCGTAAGCAGTCGTCAGCCATTTCTTCAACATAGATGTGACCGAACCACTCACAAGCTTCATAGTGAATACATTCTTTACAAGTCATTCTCTTCCTCCTTTCGGTTGATAAAGGCACATTTTGCTCTTGTCACAACATCGTCTAAACGATCTCTGCACTCGTCGCACAAGTCAAATCCTTTCACTTGCCACGCTCCACAAGCGTAAACATAAGGCAAATGAGTTTGAAAATGTTGATCTATCGGTTTATCTATCGGTTTTTTGCATTTATCACAAGTTAGCATTCTCTTTCTCCTTCGTCCTCTGCGTGTGTAAATTCTTCTTCCGATCTCCAACCTCGGTTATACGGTTTAATCATATTGGTTATAAGGTCTTTGCATAATTGCATAAAATCTTTTACTTGTTGTTCTGTCAACACCTTTTCGCCCCATTCTTGAATGGCTTGTAATGTATCGCACCCCGAACAAGAACCATAGCCAACGAATGTCATTAGATATTCGTATTCGGCAGGTTGGTAACAATCTCGTGGAATAAGGAACAACAATGTTCCTTGATAATCTCCGTTGTCAATTTCGGTTATGTGCTCGGCATCCCACTTGTCATTGTTATTGCCGTTCAATATGCAATTCACCACCAATTTAACTAAATCAAGGTATGAGCAATCATTAAGTGTCGGGTTTGTTCTCAACTCTTGTTCAAGAAAACCTTTGTTTTCATCCCATTTTTTTAGGCAGTATTTTAACATTTCCTTCTCCTTTCGGCTCCCATAAAGGACAGTTAATGCGAACATCGTCGCCGGGTACGGGGCAGAACCCACAGTAGCCTGATACACTGCTTGCGCAGTCGTTACAATTAGGCATACTCATCCAGTGCTCAAACTTGCTTTTATAGACGCATGTGTCACAGTCGCCTCGTTCGCATTTTCGGCACTCTTTGACCTCCACTCCTAAGGTAATACTATCACGCGGTTTTCCTCTTAGTGCCCTAATAGCGGCACGAATGCGGTTAAAGAATTTCTGTTTTTTTATCTTGTTTGCCATAATGTTTTCCTTTCAGCTCTGCCAATTTATCGGCTATGATTTTTTGATAGTTTAAATGTCCGATTTTTTCGTAATGTTCGTGATCGTTTTTCATACTCTTGTAATGTCTGCATTGTCGAAGTTCTCCGTTGCTGTTATATTTGCCGTAAACGTATTTAGCGTTTATTGCGGTTATGATAAAAACACGGGACGGGTTATCTTCGCTCGCATATCTATTAACGTATATATCTCCAACTTTCATCGTTCTTCTCCCATAGCATCTAACAGCCTATTTAATGCCTCGTTTTCGTCTTTTAATACTTCTGCTTGCTTAATACATTCCCGACAGTACAGCAGGCATTCTACCCAATCTCTCGATATGCTGTTCGGCTCCTGCAAATAGTCGTCGATCATTTTTAAAGCTTTGTGTTTATCCATTTTTCACCTCATAATCATTCAACTCAGGCTTGTTTTTGCAAGTCCATATACAACACATAATGTTCCATACGAACGCCCTCTCGTGATTTTCGTCCTCGTCGCCTCTCATCCATTTCAAAAGGTGTCTGACGGCTGAGTTTATAAAACACTTGGTAGGAATGCCCGTCTCCCAATTACGCTCGCCGTATTTGTTGCAGCCTTCCTCAAAGTGTATCGAAGCCTCAAGCACCATCGAGGTTAAGCCTCCGAACTTGTCCGCTATCTTAAATAAAACCTCGTATAAATGTACGACGTTTCCGTCTCTTGTGAATCTGTATATACAGTCGAATATATCTTCGCTATATAACACCGCAAGCACGTCGAGAGGGAGGAGATCGCAGCGTCCTTTACCCTCCTGAACGTCTCTTACTGCGCCGGTGTCAAATTCTTTTCTTGTGCCACTATCTAAAATCATTTTATGTACTCCTTACACTTCATTTCCCCAACAGTCCCAGCCGTCAACGTGTTGCCGTGCAAATAATTCAATTCTTGGAAGTTCCCCAAGCAACTGGACTATTCTTTGTCGCACCTCGTTTGGCTTTTTACTATGTTCTTCAATTTTACTTTCAATGATTTGATGGACGGAATTGGATTTCACACATTGTTTTGCTTTAGTTTTCTTGCTGATTCCAAGCAAACACACTTCCGCATTTGCTCTTGTATAAGCACCCATTCCCCAAAAGTTGGTGTTGCTTCTTTTGTTTTTCTTCACCCAAACGAAAGCAGCAGTTTTATATTGAAAACCCCATGCTTCCATCACCTTCAATGCTTCGCCTATGTTTGGAAATGTTGCCCACATAAAACAGATCGCATCGTCCGTTTTTATGTCCTTAATCGGAAGTTCACAGATTTCATCAGTGGTCATGGTGTTATAGTGTTGTTTCGCCATACCTCTTGAATTCTTTTCGCTTCCGCTTGGCTTATATTCCCAAGCAGGATCGGCATAAATGACATTATATTTTTTTTCTGTGTTAAAAATATCGATCTTCATTATATTTTTACATCCTCTTTCGCCCATTTTAGAATCATTGCAAACTGGTTTGGTATGTTGGCATTGTTCTTGATTATGAACTCAGCCATTCTGCTGACATAGTGGTTAAAGGCATCAAAGCCCAACCTATCAATAAGCTCGTCTTGTTGCCTTCGTGTCAACAACACTACGCCTCTACCAAGCGTACCTCCAATTAATTCAAATTTGTCAAAGTCGCCGTCGTCGCCTGTTGCGACAGCAACATCTTTTTCTTTTTCTAAATCTTCTTCTATTTCTTCTTCTTTATCTGTAGCGTGACATTGCGTGACATTTGCGTGACGTGTCACGCTTGTGTCACGTGACATTGTGTCTTTTTGCTTTGCTCTTTGTAACCTTTTTCGCTCTCGATTCTGTTCTTTTATCTTTTCGAGCTTGTCTAAGCTTTGGTGTTTATCAAAGTTCACCAAATAAATGCCTTTTGTATCGTTGTCGAGCATATTTAAGTTAGTAAACGTTTGTAAAGCTAACCTGATCGTCGTTAACGGTTTATTCATTATCACCGCCAGCATCTCTTCGGTGTATGGTATATTGTCGCTTATGTAGATATATCCGCCGTCGTTGGTCTTGCCTGCTAAAGTTATTAACTTTATCCACACTACGAGAAGCGAATCGCCATCGGGCATTGCTTGAATGATTTTGATTTTTTCATCATCGAACATATCTACATTAAGCTTTATCCACTTGACTTCTGCCACTATGTATCACCACCTAAAAGGGAAGCGGCTCTCCCGCTGATATTTCTTCAAAAGCCGAGTCGGGCGAATTGGAGAATTGCGGTGTATATTCGGGTATTCTCTCTGTGTCACTTTTTTTTGATTCGCAGAACGATACGTCGCTCGCTACAACTTCATATACCGAACGCTTCTCGCCTTGTTGCGTTTGGTAGCTTCTCTGTTGAAGTTCACCGACCAGCGCCATCATGTTGCCCTTGGTAAAGTATCTCGCGATAAACTCTGCTGTCGTTCTCCACGCTACGCAGTTTATAAAGTCTGTTTCTCTGTTGCCGTCTTTGGAGTATTTTCTTTCAACGGCAAGTGAGAACGAAACAACGCTTGTCCCTGTTGGTGTTTTTTTGAGTTCGGGATCGGCTGTTATACGTCCCATTAAAATAACTTTGTTTAACATATTAAGCTCCTTATAAATAATTTTTTCCGAATATTCTGATAAAATCGTCTGTAGTCCACCCGTAGTGATCCATAGCGATTTGTTGTGCTGCCCGTTGTAGTTTTTCGCGGACGGCTTTGTTATAATGCACTCCGTTCGGAGGCTCGTTGTGACACCAATGGCAAAGATAAACCTTCAGTCCGTATTCTTCACTTTTCTTTCTGTTTGCTATGCCGCTAAAGATATGATGACACTCCAAACACACCCTCGCGCCGCATATATAACAGCTTTTTTCTTCGCTGATAATCGATTTCATTGTTCGCACCATAAGCTTTTGAGGTTTGCGATCTGCTCGGGCGTCTCGGTTGGTATATCCAGCGCCTTCGCTTCACTCACGATCCCGTCAATAAATATACTCATTTCCTGAGTGTCATATTGGCTACTGCCTTTATAAACCTTGTAATGCTTGAATAACGTCCCGTTTAACAAGCTTTCACCCACTTCGTCTATGTATTGGATAAAGTCTTTAATCGGGATATTAGCCTTAACGGAAATTATCTCGCTTTGCCCGTATCGCTCCAGCATAAGACGGTATGTTTCGTCTTTGCTCATTCTTAAAAGGTTCGCTATGTCGGTAATGAGCTTCCATGCGTAGTTGTTAGCATTGAGAGAGCGTTTTTCGCGCCATTTGTTGATTTTAACCGCCAATTTTTTGACGTTTTTTAATTCATCGACCATTTTTAAGGCTGTGTCTTTTTCGTTAAATTCAAGCGTTATAATCGCTCTCCCTGACATATATGACACCGAGGCGTTTGTGATATTGCCTGTCAGCTCGTACATCATTTTTTCTCCTTGAGCTTGGTGTTGATTATGGTTATCGCTTCCTTAATGCGTTCATCACCTTTTTCGGCGAGGTATTTAATGTACTCTAAGTCCTCTTGCCATACTTGACCGAGCGTTTTTCCGCTATGTTTGCCGAATGTGATTTGATAATTTACCGATGTTTCATAGGTTAAAGGCTCGTCCTTCTCGGGTTCGTCCGGATAGCTGCCGTCTGTGTCTTTGTCGCCATTGATACCAAGCGCCGCATTTAATGAGTATCTTCTTAAATAGGTTATGCACACGCCTGTAGCTTGTCCCTCTGTTAAAACCTTTTTGCCCTGATTTGATACGGGAATAACGATGTCACAGAATACATAGTCGCCCTCGATAAACTCGCCGCTTTCGTGAAATAAAACGGTGCAAACGCCCACGCGTCCGTTTTCGTCTGTCTTTATCGGTTGGAAGATTGACATTCCGTGTTTTGTTAAGATCGGTCTTACATAATCGCTCAATGTGTCCTCTAAATTAGCGTACTTCGGCGAGCCTTGAACGCCCTTGTTGAGTTGGTTTTTAATCGGGTTTTTTATCTCCGCCTGCACCTTACTAAGCGCCGAGGCGATATTTGCTAAATTATCTGAAAATCTCATTTCTTTACTCCTATTTAATTTGTAAATTCTGTTTGCTTTCGAT
>JAEIGA010014869.1_pt1 | contig 11847 bp, 7 predicted proteins | sample 9270691 | NCBI WGS metagenome assembly JAEIGA01 (sample SAMN17057246, study PRJNA624740) | gut metagenome | biome: biome; isolation source: fecal sample | host: Bos grunniens | place: China: Xizang | collected 2019
AGTTTGAAAATACCGGCATAGGTCTGGAGGATCTGATTTCAATCGGTACCATTGGGCTGATCAAAGCGGTCAATACCTTTCGGGCGGACAAGAAAACCAAGCTGGCGACCTATGCATCTCGCTGTATCGAAAATGAAATTCTGATGTATCTTCGTAAAAGCAGCAACCAGCGCACCGAGATCTCCATTGATGAGCCGCTGAATACCGATTGGGATGGCAATGAACTGCTGCTGTCCGATGTTCTGGGGACAGAGCCCGACCATGTTATGCGGCTGATCGAAGAAGATATCGACCGCAAACTCATCCTTGAAGCGGTCAGGCAGCTGCCTGACCGGGAAAAGGAGATCATTTCCATGCGCTTTGGTTTAATGGGGCAGGAAGAGATGACACAGAAGGATGTCGCTGATCGCTTGGGGATTTCACAGTCCTATATTTCCCGATTGGAGAAGCGTACCATTGCCCGTCTGCGAAAGGATATGCTGCGTCGTATGTAAAGTGATTAAAACCATACTTTTCCGGCCATACTTCCAATAGAAGTTCTGGCGGAAAGGATTGATTATTTGCAGCTGAAAGTAGAGATCTGTGGTGTTAATACATCGGAGTTAACCACCCTGAAAAACGAGCAGACAATGGAGCTGCTGGCATTGAGCCAGCAGGGAGACAGAGGGGCCAGAGAACGGCTGATTGCAGGAAACCTGCGGCTTGTTCTTTCGGTAGTCCAGCGGTTTTCCGGCCGGGGAGAGCCGATGGATGATCTGTTCCAGGTGGGATGCATCGGCCTCATCAAGGGGATCGATAATTTTGACCTGAGCCAGGGTGTGCGGTTCAGTACCTATGCCGTCCCGATGATCATCGGCGAGATCCGTCGATATCTGCGGGACAACAGCGCCATTCGGGTCAGCCGCTCCATGCGGGACAGCGCTTATCGGGCACTTAATGTCAAAGAGCGGCTGCAGAATGAGCTGCAGCGGGAACCTTCGGTAGAGGAAATTGCAAAAGAACTGGGTATCAAACGGGAAGAGGTGGTTTTTGCTCTTGATGCCATTGCCGACCCGATTTCCCTGTATGAACCGGTCTTTCAGGATGGCAGCGAAACCATCTGCGTGATGGATCAGGTTCGTGATCCTCGTAACACCGATGAAAGCTGGCTGGATCAGATTTTGATGAAACAGGCCATTGAAGAGCTGAGTCCTCGGGAAAAGAGGATCCTTGCTCTGCGGTTTTATGACGGGAAGACACAGATGGATGTGGCAAAAGAAATCGGCATCTCACAGGCACAGGTCTCCCGGTTGGAAAAAGGTGTCATTAACAAGATCAAAAAGAATCTCTGATCATATTTGGATTGGATCATGTTCGGCGTCCTGCGGGGCGCTTTCTTTTTGTTGATTTTTACAAGCGTCCTGCCCTTTGCGATTTGGTGGGATTTATGCTATAATATCTAAAATTGGGTTTTTCTGCGCCTTTGGCAGGAAAGACTTCCTGATAGGAGTTTTACATTTGAAAGATATATTTACATCCTGCGGCATTGCTTATAAAGAAAATGAGCCGCTTTCGGCCCATACCACATTCCGTATCGGCGGTCCTGCCCGTTGGCTGGCCGAACCGGAGAGTGTTGATCAGCTTGTTTGCCTGCTGACAGCTTTGCGTGAAAAGGGCATTTCATATTTTATCAAGGGCAATGGCTCCAACCTGTTGGCTTCAGATGAGGGCTTTGATGGCGTTGTTATCGAGTTGGGCAGCCGTTTTGCTGATATTCGTATTGAGGGAAACAGAGTTTACGCACAGGCAGGTGCGCTGCTCTCGCGTATTGCAAATGCTGCGCTGGAATGCAGCCTGACCGGATTGGAGTTTGCCCATGGCATCCCCGGAAGTCTGGGCGGCGCTGTCTTTATGAACGCAGGTGCGTATGGCGGTGAAATGAAGGATGTTGTTCGTATGGTCACCTATCTGGACAGCAGCCTGAAGGTCTGCACCATGACCGGTGAGGAAGCGGCTTTTGCTTATCGTACCAGTTGCTTCAAGGCGCATCGTGACTGGATCATTCTGTCTGCAGAGATGGAATTGCAGCCGGGAGCGGCTGAGGAGATCAGCGCACAGATGCGTGATCTGGCCGCACGCCGCCGGGATAAGCAGCCGCTGGAATATCCCAGTGCCGGCAGCACCTTCAAACGTCCTGAAGGTTATTTTGCAGCCAAGCTGATCGAAGACTGTGGCCTGAAGGGGCTGCAGGTAGGCGGAGCGCAGGTTTCGGAAAAACATTCCGGCTTTGTTGTCAATAAAGGCGGAGCCACATGTGCCGATGTTCTGGAACTTTGCCGCCGTATTTATGATACCGTGTTTGAAAGATATGGTGTTCCTCTCGAGCGCGAAGTTGAACTTCTGGGCACAAAGAAGGAAAATTAAGCCATTCAGATAAGATTGAAGATAGAACGAGGATAAAGATGGATTGTTTGATCGTTTCGGGTATGAGCGGTGCCGGCAAGAGCCTGACCGCCAATGTTTTGGAAGATATCGGCTATTATTGTGTCGATAATATGCCGGTGCGTCTGATCCCCGGCTTTGTTGAACTGTTTATGGACAGTTCGGCAAAATATAAGAGGGTTGCTCTCATCGTCGATGTGCGCAGCGAAGATGATTTTCAGCGCCTTTTCCCCATTCTGGATAATCTGCGTCTGATCGGCGTTCGCTGCAGTATCCTTTACCTTGATTGCAGCAACGAAAAGCTGGTCAATCGTTATAAAGAGACCCGCCGCCGCCATCCTCTGGATACCTATGGCAAGGGGGTTGTCGAGGCACTGAATGAAGAGCGTCATATGCTGGAGGTCGTCAAAGAGAAAGCCGATTATCTGATCGACACCACTGTCCTCTCTTCGGCCGGTCTGCGCACCCATCTGATCAATCTTTTCAGCGAGGACGGCGGCAAGAAGATGATGGTCATCAGCATCAATACTTTTGGTTTCAAGCATGGCATTCCTCATGAATCGGATATGGTCTTTGATGTGCGTTTCCTCCAGAATCCCTATTATGTCCCCGAGCTTCGTTCCAAAACAGGCAAAGACCCGGAGGTATATGATTATGTTTTCAACACACCGGCAGCCAATATTTTTGCCGGAAAGCTGCATGATATGCTGGAATTTCTCATACCTTTATATATCCGCGAGGGCCGCACATCCCTCGTTGTCTCGGTAGGATGCACCGGTGGTCATCATCGTTCGGTGGCCATTGCAGAAAAGCTTTATGCCGATCTGCTGGAAAAAGGCCATAATGTCATCATTCGTCACAGAGACCTGGATAAGAGCTGATCTTAAAGGACGGAGTATTTCATGGAACTCTATAAAGATATCGAGCTCTCAAAAGAGGATGCACTGGGCGCGGCCCGCGCGGCGGGACGTAAGGTGGTTGCCATTGGCGGCGGCACCGGCCTTTCGGCTCTTCTTCTGGGACTGAAAGAATATACAGATAATATTACAGCGGTGGTTACAGTCACCGATGACGGCGGCGGCAGCGGTATGATCCGCCAGGAGTTTGGTATGCTGCCGCCCGGTGACATCCGAAACTGTCTGCTGGCGCTGGCCAATACCAGCTCGATGATGCACGATGTGCTCAGTTATCGTTTTACCGAGGGCAGCTTCAAGGGGCAGAATTTCGGCAACCTGTTTTTGCTTACGCTGAATCAGATCTGCGGTTCCTTTGACCGTGCGGTTGCCAGCATGAATGAAATTCTGGCTGTCACGGGGCGTGTTCTGCCGGTGACCAATACCAATGTCAACCTGCGTGCCTGGTTTGAAGACGGCAGTATTGTTACGGGAGAGACCGCCATTACTGCCAAGAAGAAGGATACACACCTTAATATTGCCCAGATCGATATTATTCCCAAAGCAGCAGTTGCGCTGGACAGCGTTATTGAAGCTATTGAGGAGGCCGACCTGGTCATTCTCGGCCCCGGCAGCCTCTATACCAGCGTCATCCCCAATCTGCTGGTTGGCAATGTGGCCAGTGCCATTCAGAGATCCGGGGCGTTTAAGGTCTATGTACAGAACATTATGACACAGGATGGCGAGACCGAAAACTTTACGGCTTCCCGCCATATTTCGGAAATCAACCGCTATGGACGAGGCCCTCTGGTCGACGTCTGTCTTTATAATACGGCCGGCATTGGCCGAAACCTGCGCAGCATCTATGAGCGGGAAAACAGTATTCCGGTAGAGGTCGACCGTGAGGTCATCGAGCAGATGGGGATCCGTCTGTTTGGTGCCGAGGTTCTGGCCCGCGATGGCATGCTGATCCGACATGACCCTCTGCGTCTGGCCTATAACATCATGCTGATGGCCAATATCATGGTGCCGCGCAAGGGACTTCTGCAGCGTTATGATGAAATGCTGCTTGGACGGGAGTAAATCACTTATGTCTTTTACAGAAGATATCAAAAATGAATTAACCAGAACACAAACGATGGCCGATTGCTGTGCGGCCGCCGAATGTCTTGGCATGCTGCTTTACTGTAATCGTTTTGCGCCCGACAAGGTTCGTATGATCACGGCATCCCCGGATGTTCGCCGTCGTGCCCGCAGCTTGTTCTGGGAGTGTTTTGGTGCCGAACTTTATGAAGAAGGGGACAGGGAAGATACACTGGTCATTGATGATCCGGAGATCATCCGCGCCATCTTTGACTGGTATGGTTATCAGTTTAAAAATGCAGCTCTTTCCCTTAACCGTGCTGTTGTCGAAGAGGAATGCTGTAAGGCGGCTTTTCTGCGCGGCTGCTTCCTGATGGGCGGCTATGTGACCGCCGGAAAGAGTGGTTATCATCTGGAACTGGTCACTCCGCATTATAATGTCTCCAACCAGGTGTCTGCTCTGCTCTACGAAATGGATATGGAGCCGGGTGCAGTTACCCGCCGCAGCAATTATGTACTTTACTATAAAAACAGTGAACGCATAGAGACCTTTCTCTCGGCTGTCGGAGCTACCGGTGCCGCGATGGATCTTATGCTTCAGAAGGTCGAAAAAGCACTGGTCAACAAGATCAACCGTAAGGTCAATTGCGAAAATGCCAATTTCGACAAGACTCTCGATGCGGCAAACCGTCAGCTGGATGCTATCCGCCATCTGGAAGAGAGTGGGCTTCTGGCCGAACTGTCGACCGATCTGCAGCTGACGGCACAGCTGCGTAAGGACAACCCCATGGCACCGCTCAGTGAACTGGCTGCTATGTTTGATCCCCCTATCTCCAAGCCGGGAGTCAGCAGCCGTCTCAAGCGTCTCGTTAAAATTTCGGAGGGAAGCAGATAATGCCCGATTTTGTCCACTTACATGTACATACCGAATATAGTCTGCTGGATGGTGCCTGCCGCATCGATCGCCTGGTCAAACGTGCGGCCGAACTGGGCCAGAAGGCTGTGGCCATAACCGACCATGGCGTTATGTACGGCGTTATGGATTTTTATCGTGCGGCCAAAAAAGCAGGGGTCAAGCCCATCATCGGCTGTGAGGTTTACGTAGCATCGGGCAGCCGTTTTGATACCGGCTATCCCGGCTACCGTAATGAAGATTACCATCTGGTATTGCTCTGTAAAAATCAGGTCGGTTACCAGAACCTGATCTATCTCGATTCTTTTGCCTTTACGGAAGGATTTTACCGCCATCCCCGTGTCGACTGGGAACTGCTTTCCCAGCACAGTGAAGGACTGATCTGTCTGTCGGCCTGCCTTGCCGGTGAAGTTCAGCGCCTGCTGATGAATGGGGATTATGAAGGGGCCAAAGCCTGTGCCCTGCGTTATGAAGGGCTCTTTGGCAAGGGAAACTATTATCTGGAACTGCAGGACCATGGGCTGGAAGAGCAGAAGGAAGTTAACCGTCAGCTCATGCGCCTCTCGGCAGAAACCGGCATCCCTCTGGTTGCTACCAATGACGCACATTATATTGAGCGCAAGGATGCCGAGATGCATGATGTTCTGCTTTGCATTCAGACCGGCAAGAAGCTGGAGGATGAGGACCGCATGAAGTTCAGCGGTACCGAGTTCTACATCAAGTCGGGGGAAGAGATGGCGGAGCTTTTTCCCTATGCGCCCGATGCGCTGGCCAATACTGTCGATATTGCCGGCCGCTGCGACCTTGAGTTTACCTTTGGAGAATACCATCTGCCCCAGTTCCCGCTGGAGCCGGGACAGACAGCTGAAGGGGTATTCCGTGAAAAATGTCTGGCCGGTTATGCCCGACGTTATCCCGATGATCCGGAAGGATATGCCGATCGTCTGGAGTTTGAGATGAATATGATCCGACAGATGGGGTTTGTTGATTATTTCCTCATCGTTGGTGACTTTATCCGATATGCCAAGCGCAAGGGAATTCCTGTCGGCCCGGGCCGAGGCTCGGCCGCAGGCAGTATGGTTGCCTACTGTCTGCAGATCACCGATGTTGATCCGATGCAGTATTCCCTCTACTTCGAGCGCTTCCTTAACCCTGAGCGTGTCACCATGCCCGATATCGATATCGACTTCTGTTATATGCGTCGTCAGGAGGTCATCGATTACGTCATTGAGAAGTATGGCAAGGATTGTGTTGCCCAGATCATCACTTTTGGCACCATGGCAGCGAGAGCGGCTGTCCGTGATGTCGGCCGTGTTATGGGCATGAGCTATGCCGAAGTCGACTTTGTAGCCAAGCTGATCCCGCAGGAACTTAAGATGACTTTGGATAAGGCGCTTGAAAGTTCCGGCGAGCTCAGGCAGTATTATGATGACGATCCCCGTGTCAAGCATCTAATCGATATGGCCAGAGAGCTTGAAGGTATGCCGCGCAACGCCTCTACCCATGCAGCCGGTGTCATCATTGCTGCTGCCCCGGTTTATCAGTATGTGCCTCTGGCCAAGAATGATATGGGTGTTGTCACGCAGTTCACCATGACGACGCTGGAAGAGCTTGGACTTCTCAAGATGGATTTTCTGGGGCTGCGTAATCTGACCATTCTGGATGATGCCATGAAGCTGGTCAATCGCAGCGGCAGCAAGGTCGACCTGCAGAAGATTCCCTATGATGATCCCGCTGTTTTCGACATGATTGCCCGCGGAGATACCGTCGGTGTCTTTCAGTTGGAAAGTTCGGGTATGACCAATCTGGCTGTCAGTATGAAGGCGCAGTCGATCGAGGATATCACCGCCCTGATCGCTCTGTTCCGTCCCGGCCCTATGGCCTCTATTCCCATGTTTCTCCATCGCCGTGCCCATCCGGAGTCGGTCACCTATGATCATCCGCTGCTGGAACAGATCCTGTCGGTCACCTATGGCTGTATTGTTTATCAGGAGCAGGTCATGGCCATCTTCCGTGTACTGGCCGGATATTCGCTGGGCCGCGCCGATGTTGTCCGCCGCGCCATGTCCAAAAAGAAGATGGATGTCCTGCTCAGCGAGCGTGAGATCTTCATTCGCGGCAGCGAAGAGGAGGGCATTTCGGGCTGCGTCAGCAAGGGTGTGCCCGAAGAGGTAGCCAATAAGATCTTCGATGAGATGATCGACTTTGCCAACTATGCCTTTAATAAGGCCCATGCGTTGGCCTATGCCGTTCTGTCCTATCAGACGGCTTACATGAAGCATCATTATCCCAAAGAGTATATGGCGGCGCTGCTGACCTCTGTCCTCGGACAGGGCACCAAGGTAGCCGATTATATCGCCCATTGCAGGGAAATCGGCATTCAGGTGCTGCCTCCCGATATCAATATCTCCAATGCCGACTTTACTGTCAGTGAAGAAGGCCTCCGCTATGGTCTGGCCGGTGTTAAGAATGTCGGCCATGGATTTGTGGACAAGCTGGTACGCGAGCGTGAGCAGAACGGGCCTTTTAAGGGATTGGAAGATTTCTGCCGCAGAATGTGCGGAGAGGAACTCAATAAGCGTGCGCTGGAGAACCTGATCCGCTGCGGCGCCTTTGACCGTTTTGGCTTCAAGCGTGCCTATCTGATCCAGAACTACGCTCGCGTCCTTGATTCGGCGGCCGGAGACCGCCGCAGCAACCTTGTTGGCCAGATCGATCTGTTTGGTATGACCGAAGAGGCGCCATCCAGCTTTGATACCGAGAAGGGTCCCAACGAGCGTATTCGCGAGTTTTCCAAGAAAGAGCTGCTTTCTATGGAGAAGGAAACAACCGGTCTTTATCTGTCGGGCCATCCCATGGATGAACTTGCCCCGCTGGCACGTGAGGTTGGTGCCGTACCGGTTGCACGTCTGCAGCCGGGAGAAGATGGGGAAGAGACCCTCTATCCCGATGGCAGTTATATTACCATGTGCGGTGTTGTATCGTCGGTACGCATGAAGCTGACCAAGAAGAACACCAATATGGCCTATGTGGCCATGGAGGATATGACCGGATCGATCGAGATGCTGGTCTTTGAGAAGGCGCTGACCTCTGCCGGACAGTATCTCAGCCCCGATTCGCCGGTCATCGTCTATGGTCGTGTATCGGCTCGCGAGGAGGAGGAACCCAAGCTGGTGGTCGATGAAGCCTATCCGTTGGATGAGGCTACAGTGGCTCAGTATAAGCTGAGTTTTGCTGATCGCATGAAAACGGCGGCCCGCCGCAGCCAGCAGAGGCCTGCAACCAAAGCGCGTACTCTCTATCTGCGCCTTGACAGCATGCAGGATCCCCGTTTTGAGGCGGTCAAAGAGACCTTGCGCATCAACAAAGGAAGCAGCCGAGTCGTCTTCTATTTTGCCGAAGAGAAGAAGCGGATGGAGGCCACCAGCCTGCGTGTATCCGATGAAAGCAGTTTTCTGGATGTGCTCAGCCGTATGCTGGGCAGCGACAATGTCGTTATGAAGTAACATGTGCCGGGTTTCCGGCCTTTTGAAATATAGAGAAGAGGTAATTATGAGCGATTTTGATATTCGCTACAGTTCGATCCGCCAGTCGCTCATCGAACGTGAGTTTTCAAGACTGAATAATATGCAGCAGAAAGCGGTATTCAAGACAGAAGGCCCCCTGCTGCTGCTGGCCGGCGCAGGAAGCGGCAAGACCACCGTTCTGATCAACCGTATCATCAACCTGCTGCGCTTCGGCCGTGCCTATGAATCTCCTTATGCTCCGGAATGGGCAGGCGAGGAAGAGCTTCGTAAGCTGGCCCACGCCCTTAATGACAGCGATTCGCTGGACGATCCCGAAGTCGCCCGTCTGTGTGCTGTAGAGCCGCCCAAGCCCTGGGAGATCATTGCCATCACCTTTACCAATAAGGCAGCAGGTGAGCTTAAGGAACGTCTGGAAGCAGCCTGCGGCACAGCGGCTAATGATATCTGGGCCCATACCTTCCACTCGGCCTGCACCCGTATTCTGCGCCGTGACATCGAGCGTATCGGATATTCCCGCAGCTTTACCATCTATGATGAAGATGATAAAAAGAAGCTGCTCAACACTATTCTGAAGGATATGGGTTATGATACCAAGCGCTACGATGTCAAGGGATTCATCGGCGAGATTTCCCGCGCCAAGGATAGCCTGATCGGCCCTGAAGCCTATGCTGAGGAGGCAGGAGAGGACTTTTACAAGAAGATCGTTTCCCGTGTCTATGCCGAGTATCAGAAGCGTATGATGGCAGCCAATGCTCTTGACTTTGATGATATCATTTTCAAAACGGTCGAGCTGCTGGAAGCCTTCGAAGAAGTCAGAACCTATTATCAGCGCAAGTTCCGCTATGTTCTGGTTGATGAATATCAGGATACCAACTATGCGCAGTATGTTCTCTGCAAGATTCTGGCCGGCGGCTATGAAAATCTCTGCGTTGTCGGTGATGATGACCAGAGTATTTATAAGTTCCGTGGTGCTACCATTGCCAATATTCTGGAGTTTGAAAAGCAGTATCCCGCTGCCGAGACCATCCGTCTGGAGCAGAACTACCGCTCGACCTCCAATATTCTGTCGGCAGCCAACAGCGTTATTTCCAACAATGCGGCACGTAAGGGCAAGACCCTCTGGACACAGAACGGCGATGGTGAAGCTGTATATCTCTATGTGGGCGAGACCCAGGAAGAGGAAGGCCAGTTTATTGCCAAAACCATTCTGGAAGGCCGCACAAGAGGAGAGAAGCTCAACACATATACCATTCTCTACCGCAATCACGCCCTTTCCAACGGTATCGAGTATGCCTTCAAGCGCAACGGCATTCCTTATCGCATTGTTGCCGGTCATCGTTTTGCCGACCGCGCCGAAGTCCGCGACATGATCGCCTATCTGTGGGTCATCAGCAATCCTGCCGATACCATCCGCCTGTCCCGCATCATCAATGTCCCTGCCCGTAAGATCGGCGCCAAGACCATTGATACGCTGCAGGAGATCGCTGTCCGTGAAGGCATTTCCATGTTCGAGGCTGCTGAATACAGTGATCGTTATACCGATCTGGCACGCAGTGCCCCTGCACTTCAGGCTTTTACCGGCATGATCCGTGAGCTGCAGGCACTGAAGAGCGAAGTTTCCATGGACAAGCTCTATGATCTGCTCATCGAAAAGAGCGGCTACGATATTTATCTGGCCGGCCAGGGCAATGAGGGCAAGACCCGCATGGAAAACGTACTGGAACTCAAGTCGAGCATTCTGGATTATTGTGAAAAACATGAAGAGCCTACCCTTGAAGGATTTTTGGAAGAGTGGTCTCTCATTGCTGATATTGATACCTTTGATGAAGAGACCGAAGCTGTCACTATGATGACCATGCACTCGGCCAAGGGTCTGGAGTTTGACACTGTATTTATCTGCGGTGCCGAAGAGGGCATTTTCCCCTCCTACCGTTCAATGGATAGTGTCGAAGAGCTGGAAGAGGAACGCCGCATCTGTTATGTTGCCATGACCCGTGCCAAGAAGCATCTCTTTATCACATCGGCCAAGCGCCGTCTGCTTTATGGCCAGACCAGCTTCGGAAAACTGTCCCGCTTTGTTGAGGAAGTCGACCCCCGGTATATTCAGCGTCATGTGCCCAAGAATTCCTATACCGAGCAGCGCAGCATCGGTACTGCCGCGCCCAGACGACCTGTTCAGCGGCCTTCCATTTCGGTGGCGCCGAAGAAGGAAGCACCCACAGGCGCGCTGGCGTTTTCCAGAGGTGATCAGGTCGTACACAAGGCCTTTGGCAGTGGACGCATTGAGAATGTCACTCCCATGGGCGGCGACCTGCTGCTGGAGATTGTCTTTGCAGAAGCCGGTACCAAGATGATGATGGCCAAGACGGCCTCCCAGTATCTTACCAAGAAATAAGTTTTAATTGATATCTGTTACATTGGAGGAATGCAGAATGACCAACCAGGAAATGCAGCAAAGACTTGAACAAGTCATTGCCGAAATGCGAAACACATGGCATATCCCTTCGATCATGGCAGCTGTGACATGCAAGGGAGAGACCTTCTATTGCGGCGGCGGCATTGCCGATATTGCCACCGGAGCACAGGCTGATGAGCATACGCTCTATGCCATCGCTTCGGCATCCAAGGCCTTTATTGCCACAGCCATCTGTATGCTGGTCGATGAAGGTAAGCTATCGCTCGATCAGCCGGTCAGAGAGATCCTTCCTGATTTTGAGATGTTTGATCCTTATATGACCGAACATCTGACCATGCGTGATGCCATGAGCCATCGTACCGGTCTGCCGCGCCATGATGTTACATGGTATGTTCATCCCGAGCTCAACCTGCGTGAACTGGTACATATCCTGCGATATATGGAGCCTGCCTACCAGCCCCGTACGCGTATGCACTACCAGAACCATATGTTCACATTGGCGACCCTTCTGGTCGAAGAGATTTCGGGTATGCCCTGGAATGTCTTTGTTGAAACACGCATCCTCAAGCCGCTGGGTATGGAGCGTACCTACTG
>JAEIGA010014870.1_pt1 | contig 11846 bp, 23 predicted proteins | sample 9270691 | NCBI WGS metagenome assembly JAEIGA01 (sample SAMN17057246, study PRJNA624740) | gut metagenome | biome: biome; isolation source: fecal sample | host: Bos grunniens | place: China: Xizang | collected 2019
GACCGCTCTTTTTCCAAGGTGCCGACTGAGAGATATGCCAGCACTATGTATCCTTTGGCTTTGATCGCCTTTATCTGGGCAGCAGTATAGTCTTCTGGCTCCACCGCTTTTATTCCTGTTCCCTTCTTTAGCGTCTTGCCGTTTATCTTTGTTGTCAGGTGAACTCCGTAAGTCATGATCTTAGTACCTCGCTCCACAGTTATTTCTCCAAGCAGGATCAATTTTCGACAGGACATATCTGGTCCTTGTGGCGTTCCTGTCCATTTCGCCTTTACCAAAAAGACTGATCACCGCCCACCACATTTCCGGGAACCACGCATTTATCTCATGACTCACCGGCTTCACCATGTCTTGTCTCGCTTTGAGTTCTTTCTTTAACTCACCTTGTAAAGTTAAGTATCGGTCGATTTTTTCCAGATACTGCAGGCTCTTTGCCAGTGTTTTCGTGCTATAAGGCTGCAGATTATAACTTTGCCATATGCCATTCCGTCTAGCCTCTAAAATGATGTTTTTCAGAGGTGTTGGCATATCTATAGGCAAATCAAAATTAGACACGTCTATGCTCCTTTCTGGCCCTCAGAGAAGGCTACGCAATTTCTCCCACTCATTCCATAACCTCTTCCAGCTTCTCCCGGATCACGCCGACCGGGTCATCTATGATCTGGCCGTCGATCTCGGCAAGGAAGTCAAAGATTTCTTTCCTGATCCGTGCGGCCCTGTTTATGATATCCTGCGTCTGTTCTGCCATGGATCCTGCCGCCGACTCGCGGAAGGTGCTAAGCTGTATGATCTTCGTGGCCGCCTTGTCCAGTGCGTTGGCGTAGTCTGGCCGCAGGTTCTGGCGTTCGGCATTGGCCAGATTCCACATGGCCTGACAGTAGTCCCGGACATCTTCCAGTTCTTCAGCGTCCTCAAATCTGGCAAGCTTCTCTGCCGCTTGTGCCCAGAGGGTTTTCGGCACGGTCCATACTCCGCAGTGATTTTCTGTGTATCTCATATCTTTTCCTTTCTGACTCTGTCATGGTTTTTAAGATATCATCGATGGTCTCATAAAGCCCACATGTGCTAATTCCAAGATGGATATATCCTTTTCCGTTATAGCGCTGCATTTTGTGCGGCTCTTTATAGACTATGTTCCCGCTCATCCCACAGATACAAAAGTGATATCCATCATTGTCCAGCTTGTCGGGATAGATGTCCTTGCATCTTGGACATGTGTCGCAGTAGATCACGATATCAACCCCTCTTCCCTCATACACTCCGTCGGTACGTCAATCCCCAGTTCCTCTTTGATGGCGTCAATATAATCCTGCCAGTTTGCAAGGCCCTGTCCGAGGCAGTCCGTCTTGAAGTTCCAACGGTCGATAAACCGCTTGCATCTGATACGGCCAAAGTCAAACTGGTCATGCAGGACCATCAGGGCCTGACACATGAAAGTCTCGTACATGCACCACTTGAGTGCTTCCAAGCCTGAGTCAACTTCCTTTGTGGTGACTGGGAGCTGTCCACGCTTGTGTATCTCCGTCCTGATGATCTCCGCTGCCTCTTTCTGGCCTTCGTCCCTCAGGAGCCTGTAAGCCATCTCAAGGCCCTGCATACGGCCACGGTTATACTCTTCGTACTGCTTATTTCTCTTTGCCATATCACTCCACCCACTCTTCCAACTCGTCGATACCGAGTGGACAGTCCGCCACATCCTCTCCGTCAACTCCGACTATTGCAATCGTGCCGACAAAACTGACACCGCCAAAGGTACAGTTATATGGCAGGTCCAGAAGGCGGCCGTGCTCGTTACAGATAACCGCCAGGCCTTCGTCCATGGTGACGTACTCAACATGGCCGTCTACTAGCTCCTGGAATGCTCGCAGGGTGTTGTCAACCTCTCTGATCTCCCCTGTAGGGTTTCCCGGCTCCTTTACGATCGCAAAAATCTTTGTCGTGTTTCCCATGTGTTATTATCTCCTTTTCATTAAAAAACAATCTGTAGATCCTTTTTTGCAGATCCAGTACTCGCTCATCACAGTCGTCCCAGTCATCTGGTCGGCTGGCTTTACTGGTCTCCAGGTCACGGATCAATATCTTCAGGTCCAGCTCAATGGCGTCTAGTTGGGTCACTTGGCAGGTCCCTCCTTTTTGTTTTCCATCTCGATCAAGAAGGCAATGTTGCAAGCCAGATGATCCAAATGAGGCAGTCCGCTCTCTTTGTCCACTCCGCCAGGATCATCAAGGTAGGCAAGCCAGTGACGGTATGCAGCGTCCCTGTATCTTGCTGGCTCCACGTCCTTCCAGTTATCCGGGGAACCATACTTTTGATTGCCATACATCCGTATCCTGGCAATTGCCCTGATGATTCCAGTCGGCACCATGGTCAACTGGAGTTTACCTGCGTCGGCTTTGGCTTCTTGAGTATTCATTGTTTTGTCTCCCCTTTTCAAATCCGCAGAATCCAGCCTGCATCTGCATAAGCTTTCAGTTCATCTCTGGTAATTTGTACACCTATGTCCTGCAGATAGTCCGCCAGCTTATCCAAAATATAATCAGCACTCTCCGGACACTTTGCAGTTACCCTGTCAATCCAGTGCATTAAATACTGGAGACTTTCCTTGCCTTTAAACCTGCAGTACTGGAATAATTCATCGCATCGCTCCTTGCTCCATTTGGGTGCCCCGCCGATCTCCCACAACTCGTCTTGTATGGCTGAGAGAATAGCGGGGGCATTGGAATAGCCATTATGTTTTTTAAGTAGTGCATCGGCGTCGGCGCAAGCATCCCAAAAATTGATGTCATTTATGCCTGCATTGACTCCGTCCCAGGCATACTTTTTGAAATACTGCCAGCAGTCAACGCAGAACGCATGGTATTTTTTTAATTCTTTGTCGTCCATATTGTTCTCCTAAAAAGGAATTAAATCGAAATCATCAGCGGCATTCATCCAACCATCATTGTCATCCCATCCATAAGAAACCATTTCGGCTTCTGAATTCCTCAGCCTTTTGCTTTCTTGCTCGTACCAAAGAGGAATAAAGATGTCCTGAAAGCCCGTGTCCCTGTCTTTGGCGATCTCAATGATATTTGTTCCCTTATAAACGGGATTATCGTCTTTCCATTGAAACATATCCTTGGACAGCTTTTTGAAATCGTTGTTATTACGATGGACAATGAAAGCATTGTCGACAGCATTAACAAGATCATTCGTGCCGGAAACATCCTGCAGCCTTAAAAAGCCCCCGGACTTTCTTGGATGTGCTACAAAAATGATATGTGTAACAGTTTTCTTCGCCAGCTGACAAAGGGTCTGGATAAATATTTTCTGCTGGGTCCACTGATCCCTGTCGAGCTCATGAATATCCAACGTCATCAGGTTGTCAAGAATCAACAAATCCGTTTTGTGTTCAGCAATTTGGGTCTTCAGTCTTCCAAGCAGCTTCATGAAGTTGTTGCCATAGTCATTGTTGTAAAGCAGAAACTTATCACCAAGCCAGTCGGCTATCTTCTTTTTGGTCTCTGGTTCAACATAATAATAGTTGGACCATTCTTTGCTTTGCTTGGTGTGGTTTTTCCCCGCAGCCTGTAAATACATCCACTTCATAAAGTTCTTTGAAGTGAGCTCTCCCGAATAAGTGATAACATTGTGTCCGTCTTCAACAGCGGCCAATGCTATCCCCGTCAGAAGTGTTGACTTTGACCCGCCTCGCAGGCCAGACAAAACAGATACCGCGCCCTTCTTTAATCCCCTCATCCGATTGTCAATCCCATCAATGCCAGACCGGATATAGTCCTCTGTTTCGTTTGGCATGGCAAGAATTGCGTTGGCCGTCAGAAACATCGGCACCTCAGGAACCTCTTCCTCAAAATCTTCGTAAATGATTTCTTTGTCGCGGTTATGCAGCTTGTGGCGTCTCCAGCCGGCATTGATGCGCTCATCATCTTCGGAGGCGTCATAAGCATCCGGCTCAAACAATAGCCTCACGTCTTTCCATTCACGATGCTGACATGAATTGTGCAGGCATTTGAACCCAATCGCTCCGGACTTGCCGACAGTGATCATGGAGTCCGGGGCCTTATGGTTGTTATCGAACGGACAATTATCCAGAATATACTTGGTATAATCATTGCCTGCTTTTTCGGTATATCGGATACCATGCTTTTGCATCCATTCGACTACATCAAATTGCCTGGGATTATAATTGTTATATGCCTGTGGGGCTTCTTTCTTTGGCAGCATGTCGGCTACTTTTCTCACATAGGCAATATCAGTAATCTTGACCGTGTCCGGCACAGAAACCAAATACGACATCCTGTGCGGACGCTCTTCGGTCCCTGATCCTTTTTGTGCCAGGGTGCCGTACATCTTGCAGATCCTGGATGGGTTGTAAGTTGATGTATCAATCTTGACATCGTCATCGGAGAATAGCATGTCTATGGCCTTTAAGCAGTTTTCTATATCGGATGCACACGTCGTACTGATCTTAATTCGGTACAACAGGTGCATGCCATTACCCGACATGGCAACCACAGGCTTTTCAAAACCTTGTTTTGACAGGAAGTGTAAAACTGTATTGGCCTTGGTTTTAGCTATTTCAATTTGTGCGTTAGTAGATGATATGCCCGCTGCCCTTACTGGATCAAAATCGACCAACAACCAGCTATACCCTTGTATGTCTTGGTCGCTAGTTGTATTTTCTGGCACTATGATTTTGTCTTTCTGTAGCCTATCTGCGACGCCATCCTTTAGATCATTCAACGTAAAGAACACATTAGCATTTCTTAAGTTCTGCTTGGACAATGCCTCAATAGCCACATCGATATCATTGAAATATCCGCTCAATGTTCCTTTAGGCTTCATCAGTATCCGGAGCTCAAAAGGCATATTATCTGGTTTCAGTACGGTTAATGCTTTTCGTAATTGAGTTGCATCAATGTATTCGCTCATGTTTGATACCCCCGATCCTCGGGAACCGGCGGTTCCTTTCTTCTATCATTCTTCTTATATTGTTCTTTATATAGTTCTTGTTTGTGGTCCGTCTGATGGTCCGTCTGATGGTCCGTCTGATGGTCCGTCGGTGTGCCACTTGCTGTGCCGCCATACTGGTAAAGAGCCCATGAAATCACGGTAATCAGTGTGCCGCTAGGTGTGCCGCTAACTGTGATCATACCCTGTGCCGATAATAGGGCCAAAAAGCGTTTTACCCTGTTACGGCTACCCCAATGCCATTTTTCTTTCAGATGTTCATAGCTAGTAAATGTCTGACCAGGATGTATCACTATTGGCCTGCCATTCTTCTGGATCAGGGTACGGTCTTCATGGTTTACCATGAGCAAAAGGTCAACCCATGCGCTTCGCCGGTCAAATGCTTCACGGGATTGCCAGATAGCATTGTCTCGGATTTTTCGATGTAGTTTTATCCATCCCTTATCTTTCTTTCTTGCCATCCCCTAACAACTCCATGATTCTTTTTCCGGTTTCGCTCTTGTGGCAAAACTCAAATCTAACATTATATTTGTCACGGATCGTGAGGAGCGAGCGATACAGCGACTGGCCGCTTATTGCTTTTGGTGACTTCTTTTTGCGTGGATTCTCCCAGAAATATACATCTTCTAATCTGCTGATGCCCGCTTCTTCGCAAAGGATAATCAGCTGGATGCCAGCATCCCGGGCCCTGACAATCTCCCTCCGGAAGCGTTCATGTTGTTGACCAACATTTCCGCATAATTCCAAAAGGTTTTTCTTGCGGTCAATTACCAGCCGCGGATTGTCCAACGACTGGTAATCTCCTACATATAATTTCGACACAAAAGTTTTTGCTCCCAGCTCCGTCAGTTGCCGCTGGATCCTCGCTAGCTCCCACTTATGTTCTCGCGTATCGATTTGTATGGTCATCAGAACGGTACTTCATCCGCCGCACCTTCCGGAACACTCATAAAGCCATCCGCGTCCACTGGTACAGGGCGTGTCTGATTGGTGTTGGGCAGATATTTTGGAGCTGGGACTCTTGCATTGCTGACCATATCATCTGCACAGAACCATCTGAGTTCATGGCGCATGGATGTTTTACCGTTATATTCGTTTTCGACCTCTCCGAAGACTCCGCCAATTCGCTTTCCTTTAAACTGTGCTGCAAAAGAGTCTCCCCATTGCGTTTCAAAACCATTGTTAGACTTTTCCACGCAGGTGATAAAGGACTTAAACGACCGTGAACAGTTACCTTCATTGTCATTGACAACAATGTACTGCCGTCCGCCACGAGGCCACTTCTTGTCCGGCCTGATGTCGTTCTGGAACTCGTTCATGTAGTATTCCGGCTGAACATCTCCTGGTGCCGTATCGAACGCCACAACAATCATGTCCTTGTCTGTCTTTGTTTTGGACTCCTGGACGCCTTTAATGATCAGGTGGTGTCCGCCTAATGAAATAGGTGTATAGTCCCCAGATGCTTTTGTGTTATCGTAATTATTTGGTTTCTTCATTCTCTGATAGCCTCCAATCTTATTAATTGAGATGTTTCTTATTAACCATGCTGCGCTTGAGCCATTTACTAATACGCTCCTAGAAAGCTGTCAATCGGCTGTTCCAATGACGCGTACCATTGATATGCTTTGTATTTGTTTTTGAACCACTTAAGTTCAAGCCTTGCGTTGTTGAGCGCCACATCTCTTGTCTCGGGTGTGCTCATACATTGTTGAATATTGATATATTCAGCCTCTTTGCTGTCCCGGTTCTTCGCGTTGACAAAAGCATTGATTTTGCGGGTATCACCGCTTTCCGTTTCGACCTTAACGCAAAGTGCATTAATTATCTTGTTGGATTGCTGGAGCCTGTAGAGTCCCGCTGCCTTTTCGTCATCCCATTCGAATAATTTGTGGAATGGAGAGTCCTCTGGGGTTGCGCTGTCCAAAAAGTTCTCCCTGGTAACACAGCCGTATTTGCTTTCAAGCATTTCGAAGTGTTCACCTATTTGTTGGGCAGAAACTCCGTATGACCTTCCACCCCATACATAGTGTTTCTTTTCTTGATATACCATTTGCTTTTCCTTTCTTTGTAGTAACATTGTTGACAGGTTCCTGCCGAACCCCGCACCGCCTAGCACCACCAAAACGCGCCAAACCTCACGGCGACACGCCTTACCCCGCCTGCCAAGCCGCACCCAACTGTGCCCCGCCATGCCGAGCCATGTCTGGCCCATCCCAACCATGCCTGCCACACCAAAACGCTCCTCGCCTATCCACGCCAAGCCCGGGCCCGCCGTGCCACACCATGCCTGCCAAACCGAGCCCCGACTTACCATGCAAAACCTTGCCGGACCTCACCCAAACACTCCTTGCCTGCCATGCGCTGCCTATCCCCGCCAGAACGCACCAAACCTCAACGCACCATAACTTGACCCGCCTTACCTGACCTGCCAAGCCTTGCCGTAACGCGTCATACAGCACCGTACCAAAACTTAACTCGCCTAAACCCGCCTGCCTTTCCGTGCCGGGGCATGCCGGGCCCGAACGAACCCTAACTAACCATACAGCGCCCCAACTTACCGTACCTGCCAAACTTAGGTTTCAATATGAAATGTCCCAAACGCCCCGTCTTTTTCAGGTCTCCATTCGCCAATACCACAAGCAAATCCACCTGCATTGATGCAGTTGATGATTTGTTCAAGACTCATGGCGCCAGAAGCGTTATACTGAAGTTCAAATTCCATATACCAGTTTTTAAACTCTCCACGATAACGCAGGTCTGCCGAACCCTGGCCAATTCTCACCATGTCTTCACGCATTTCTGGAATACAACCTTTGATTTCTGCCATGTCGCCCCATTCAGTACGAAGGAAATAAGAGCCTCTTAATTCCATCTGGTTTTTCACCCACTTCATGCGATATGCTGCAGAATTGGCGGCCTGTTTGATTGCTCCAACCGGGAATCCCCATTTGGCACCATTCATGACGGCCTCTTCAAATGCTTCTGGTGTTGCTTCTTCTGGCTTTCCTTCCAGCCAGTACATGGAGTCAATGAAGTCCTTGTATGGATCTCTTTTTTCTTTGGCCTTGGTCTTAGTCGCTCCCATCTGGGTATCAAGCATCATCTTTTTCGCTTTATCGCTCCAGGCGTGTGTGATCAGCGGAGTGTCTCCAACTATGCGGATCCGGACCTTCTTAATTTCCAGTGGTCTGATTTCAATTAAATCTGTTTTCTTTGCTGCTGCCATTGCTTTTCCTTTCTGCCAGTGTTATACTGGACTTGTAAATCATTAAATTATTTGCTTTTCTTTTCTTAGCCGCCCATGGGAGAACATGAGCGGCTTTTCCATTTTATGGGATTTTTCTACCGTCTAAATTTTCAATCGTCGGAATCCTCTACATCATTCATGTAGTAGTATTCCCTGATAGCCTGATCCACGGCCTTCAAGTCGTTCGGGATCTCCAGCTCAAACATGTCTTCCGGGCTCTTAGCTGTGCTTTGGCCGTTACTCTGGGTAAAGAATTTGTGATCCTCGCAATAGATGACGATATCGAAGCAGCCTTCAATGGTTAGTTTCTCGTCCAACATCTTGCCGATGGTCTTACACTTTTCTCTGCCGTCAGCATCTAGTTCCGAATGATGGAGAAAATAAACTATCTTCTGATCATCATCCAGATCATTGATGAAATGAATCAGATTACGGAAATTTGACGCCATGCTGACGAACTTGTCGTAGCCTTTCTCATGGGCTCGATCAAAGAGCTCTCCAACCAAAAGATACTGTGAGTCGTCTATTACGATGCTCTTGGTGCTGGCTTTCTTGATCACGTTCATGATCCAGGCGTATTTAGCCGCATTGGCTTGGGCCGGGCTCTGGATGTCTGGATGTTTTTCATAAGCGGGGACCTTTACTGTCTTCAGTTTGGTCCGGAATGGGAGACGACCTTTTTCGACCGAAATCACTCCAACTTCATTGGGCTGGAAGTTTTTAAGGCTGTACGTCTTTCCGGACCCGCTTCTTCCTAAAATTAAAACGGGCAATGCCATGCTTTCACCTCCTACCTGATCTGCAGACCTTTTGTCTGTTCCAGATGGGCCCACAAGCAGAACTGATTGTCCGGCAGGCCTTTGAGCATTTTCTTGACAGCCGCCGTGTCAACTTTCGGTTCCTGCGGGATGAGATACTTTGGCGGTATCGCATCCGGATCATCAATCTTGAGAGCCGGAGGATTCTTCTGGATTCCAAAGCTAAACAGCTTCGTCTTAATCTTCTGCTTGCCTGAGGCCCGCATAGCCCCCTCAAGGCTTACTTTCATGTTTTTGATGTTATTCTCTATCGTCTTCTTGCGGGCTGTCAGGCGGTCAATCTCGGCCTTAAGGGATGCACTGTCGCCCTCAAGGGAGCGAATGACTTTAGCATAAGCATCCGCCTTATCTTCCAGCTCGTATTCAAGACCTTCCAGCGTGTCGGCGATATCTTCCGGAGTTAAGTCGTACTCGTCCGCCATCTGATACAGGCGCTGGAACTCTTCACTAATCTCATACAGTGTCGCCATCCTCTTCCTCCTCGTTCTTTTTGGCCTTTTCAACTTTCTCAAGCATGATCTCTAAATCTGCGGTGCTCGTTGTAATTATCATGTCGATCATGTTATGGATCTCATAACTCTCCGACTGCAACGTGATACCTTCATACGCACCCTTTTCTTTGATATGCGCTTTTAAAATCATTAGCTGTCCCTCCTTGCTTCACAGTAGGCCTCCCAGGTGCCTTCTGCTTTCATGTCGGCGATCTCAGACCGCCACTTTGATATTGTTCCTTCTGACCTTCCCATTTCCTTTGCACACTCTACCCCGGAAAAGCCCACTTCCAATAAAGCATTCAGACCGGGGAGATCCTTTTCGCCCTTTTTAAAAGGTCCGGTGTATTCGTTTGCATGGGGATTATAGGCCTTTTTTCTCTTTGCCTTTTCAGGTGCCGGCTTAGGCTTTGTGGTTGCTTTCGGTTCCTGTTTCTTTTCCGCATCAGAGGAAGCCGTGCGACATAAGAGGAACTCCAAGCAATAGTCGTGATAATGACGGATCATGGTCGGATCACGCTCAAGTAAATTCTCCCCTTCATACCCAATCCGACCGCGCTGGATTGTATGGACGTCATCTGTGATTTCCTCTTTGCAGTAATCGCAGAAGTACTGTCTCCATGTTTTTACCATTTACAAGTTGCTCCTTTCCGTGTTATTCTATAGTCGTGTTATTATTCGTGTGCCCATCGGGGATTATTGCTCCTCCCCCTTTGGGCTCATTTTTTTATTTCTGCATTTTTTTATTATCGACCCCATAGATAGTGCATCCATAGTTTGTTCCTCGTAAAATGTGTCGATTGACACGTCTAAAACATTGCATATATTGGATAGGTGCTTGGAATCAATTTTTGAAGAGTCCCTCTGAATCATTGAATATAGGGTGCTCCGTGGAATGCCCGTCATGTCTGAAAGTTCTGAAACCTTGATGTTTCTTTTGGCTAAAACTCCCTTTAAGATTTTTCCTATTCCCATGACCCATGCTCCTCATGTACCTGCCTTTGTGCTACCGTAAGAGCCGCCAGTATCTCAAATGTCTCTTCTTTGGTCATCTCATGATGTGCCGCCCACGCGTCAATGATTGTTGCGAGTAAGCCATAAAACTCTGTTTGGTTTAACTCTTTCACCTCTTCAAAAACGCTCTCAAAAATTGGCGCTACTTTCAGCGCAGACAGTAACGCTTCAACATTAAACTGAAAATCTTTCAAATGTACCTCCTTTCAAAATGCCGGCTCTAAGCCGTGTAACTCTGCATACGCTTTCAGCGCTCGTCGTGCCGCCGCTTCTGTCCTGTACCGCTTCAATCCCTTGACAGGTACCAGGTCCTTGGTGGCCGCAGGCATGCCGATAACCTGCCGTCGTGCATCTCTTCTTTCGACTATGGCCCATGGCTCTATGACCGTGTTGCCCGTGTCATACGGGAAGATCAGATTGCCATTGGGGAGCCGGTAAGATGTCGGCCCCGTCATCGTGCCGCCTCTGTCAGTACCACAAAAGCGTTCCAGCTGGCCGGCTCTCCGTCATCATATGGGCCGTTATTAGCCAGGACATTTGCCCAGCTAAGCAGGATCCAGAGGACCAGGGCCACGGCTATAACAGTAAAAGTTGACGATATCAATGTTTTCATTTACTTTTCTCCTTATTCAAAATTCTTTTCAGCAATTTCAACAGCTGCAAAATGTGTTCCGGACTGTCGATATCTATGGCCTTCTGCAGAACATCGTCTTTGGTACAATCCTTAAACGGATGTTCCAAAGTTCCGTTATTCGTCCATCCCTGCATGATTGGCAGAAGTTGGTCGAGTTCATGCTCAGCCTCTGGACTAACCACAACAGTTACAGTTACCATTCTCATTCAGTTCTTTCTCCTTTTCAAAAATAAAACCTCTATGTGTCCTGTCATCCGGGTCCACCAGCTGATGCAGGGTGTATCTCCCTGGAGCTTCCGGAGCCGTGCAGTACTGGCCTGCATAGCCGTTTGGGATCTCCTCGCCTGGCAGAATTCCTGACCGGATCCGGATCACTTCCATGTCCTCGAACAAATCAAAAACCGACATTCCAATTATTTCCTCTCCTTTCCACCGATGCCCTTACACAACACCGGGCAGGCCAATCGAAAAACAAGAGGGTCCACACAGGAAATAAATGATACAAAGAGGATTATTATCATAAAAAAGCAAAAAAGTCGCTTCCTGCCCGGCTGTGTAAAGGCACCGGTAAAATATTTAATTTACTTCTGGTAGTTGATCAGCCCAAGATGGAGCACCTTGTCCACCTTGCACAGGTCCTCAAACCGCATCCGCTCCGGGTGCTGCAAGC
>JAEIGA010014871.1_pt1 | contig 11845 bp, 7 predicted proteins | sample 9270691 | NCBI WGS metagenome assembly JAEIGA01 (sample SAMN17057246, study PRJNA624740) | gut metagenome | biome: biome; isolation source: fecal sample | host: Bos grunniens | place: China: Xizang | collected 2019
ATATCTGCACGGTTTGTTGCAGCAAGGATGATAACACCTGAGTTAGTGCCGAAACCGTCCATCTCTGTAAGAAGCTGATTGAGAGTATTTTCTCGCTCATCATTTGATGAAAAGCCACCGTTCTTGCTTCTTGCTCTACCCACGGCATCAATCTCATCGATGAAGACGATACATGGTGCCTTCTCCTTAGCTTGACGGAAGAGGTCACGTACACGGGACGCACCCACACCTACGAACATCTCCACAAAATCAGATCCGGAAATTGAGAAGAAAGGGACATTAGCTTCACCAGCCACAGCCTTTGCAAGAAGGGTCTTACCGGTACCTGGAGGGCCGACAAGAAGAGCACCTTTAGGAATCTTACCACCAAGAGCAGTGTATTTCTTAGGATTCTTGAGGAAATCAACAATCTCCATAACTTCATCCTTAGCTCCGTAAAGACCGGCAACGTCCTTGAATGTGACCTTGATACTATCTTTCTCAGCAAGCTTTCCTGGAGCTTTTCCAACATTGAATATACCTCCCGGACCGCCTGCACCACCACCTGCATTCTTACCCATTCCTCTGAACATGAATGACCACATAAGGATGAGCATAAGCGGGAAGATTATCCAATCAAGTATTCCCCAGAAGTTCTCCTTATTCTCAATCACCACCTTGACCCTCTCGTTCTCAGGAAGCTGGTCATTGAGTTCACCAAACATCTCCTCAGCATTGAAGCTGCCGGAGACGAGGAATATGAAGTGAGGAGATCTTACAGGAACATTGCCACCGAACTGAGCGGCATATTTATCAAGTCTGTCCGGCTTGATAGTAACCTCACCTTCAAACTCATTACGAATGAAGGTAACTTCCTTGATATCACCAGCGAGCCACTGCTGCTTCACAGCGTCCCACTCTTCTTTCTGCGGATTGGCTGATTTCTGCGTGAAGAACATCCAACCTATACCAAACAACAGGAGGATGTAGATCCAGGATATATTAAAATTGATTTTTATTTCTTTCCTCTTCTGAGGATTATTGGTATTCTCTGCCATATTTAATCAATTAGTCTTCGTACGCAGTACGCTCAGCATCGGCCCAAAGATCCTCGAGTCTGTAGAATGCTCTGTAAGGAGTCTGGAAGATGTGTACTACGATGTCACCATAGTCCATGATTACCCAGAATGCATTCTCTTTGCCCTGAGTGCGGACTACTTTTCTCTTGCATTTCTCAATCATTCTGTCCTCGATATTATCAGCAATAGCGACAACAGCTGGGGTTGAATCTGCGTTACATACTATAAAATGATCAGAAATTGCTGTTCCGATAGGTCTGAGGTCAAGCGATACAACATCCTGTCCTTTCTTTTCAAGCATCGCATCTGCAATGACCTTAAGTTCTTTACTATTCATTATCTAAAAATTAAATTTAAAACCGGGCAAAGATAATCAAATTCTGCACCATGGCCAAAAACCCACACCCGGCATACTAAAACTTGTCAATTTGTCAGTTCTTCATGGCAGAAATGACAGTCGCAGGATCTTCTGCTAGGAATACGGCACTTCCAGCAACAAGAATTTCAGCTCCAGCCTCAGTGAGAGCCTTTGCATTGGCAGGTGAGACACCACCATCGACCTCAATAGGGATATTGAGTCCCTGACGCTCTATTTCAGCCTTGAGTGTGCGAATTCGATGATATGTATCCTCAATGAATTTCTGACCGCCGAAACCGGCAAATACAGACATGAGGAGCACATAGTCACAATTCTTCAAGTGAGGAAATAAAGACTCTACCGGGATATCCGGATTGATCACAAGACCAGCCTTTGCGCCACAGGCACGGATCTGTGCAAGAACTGCATCCGGATCCTTTGTAGCATTCAAGTGGAACGAAACCATAGCTGATCCAGCTTTGACGAAGCGTTCAACATAATTCTCTGGATTTACAATCATCAGATGTGTATCCAGAGGTTTTTCTGCCTTCTTCGCAATGGCTTCAACCACAGGAAAACCATACGAAAGATTCGGAACAAAAGTTCCATCCATAATATCAAGATGGAAAAGATCCGCATATTTATTCACCATCTCCACATCCTTCTCAAGGTGAAGAAAGTCAGCTGAAAGCATTGATGGGGCAATCTGTATCATATTATTTGAAGTTTACTACGAGATCAACAAGAAGGGCTACGAACTTATCAAGTGACGCAAGCTCAAGACGCTCGCCTGGAGCATGTACTCCCCTGAGTGTAGGACCGAACGAAATCATATCAAGGCCAGGGAATTTTTCAGTGAAGAGGCCACACTCGAGACCAGCATGGATTGCCTTGACCTTTGGTTCAACACCAAAGAGCTTTTTATACGAAGCCACACAAGCATCCCTTACAGGAGAAACTGCTGCAGGAGCCCAACCTGGATATTCGCCTTCATGACGTACGGTCGCTCCAGCAAGTACGAAACAAGCCTCCATCTTTGCAGCAGCAGCTCTGCGGGCAGCTGTCACACAGCTTCTCTGGCTTGAACCTATCCTGATCACACCAGGCTCAGTCATCTTCACAGAAGCAAGATTAGTTGAAGTTTCCACAAAGTTCTCGATTTCCTGGCTCATAGCAAGCACTCCATGAGGTGATGCGCAGAGGGCTGTCACAAGGTTCCATGCAGTCATCTCATCAATTGCGAGGTTTCTGTCGCCAGTCGCTTCTGTACAACCGACCTTGATATCCTTTTCAATTGCGCCATATTCCTCAAGGACTTCTGCACGGTAGTCCTCAAGTCTTTCATTGATAATATCCAATGTATCTTCTTCAGCTGCGATTACAGCCTTAGCCTCACGAGCAATAGCATTACGCTTGTTGCCACCGTCTATGCTTATGAGCTGCCAGTCAAGGTCGAGGATGCTGTAAAGGAAACGTCCCAGAAGCTGAACGGCATTTGCACGACCCTTATTGATGTCATCACCACTGTGGCCACCCATTGCATCCTTCACATACACAGTCTCCAGCACGAAATCCTCCTGAACAGGCTCATCGGTATAATGGAATTCTGCTGTTGTATCAAGGCCACCGGCACATCCTACGAAGATTTCACCCTCATCCTCTGAGTCGAGGTTAAGAAGAGCTTTTCCTGTGAAGAAACCAGGCTGAAGAGCCATAGCACCATCAAGTCCAGTCTCCTCTGCTGTTGTGAACAGGCACTCAACCTTTCCACATGCAAGGTCACTGTCAAGAAGAGCAAGCTGTGCAGCTACTCCAATACCACAGTCTGCACCAAGGGTTGTATCAGGTGCTATCATCCAACCGTCTTCAATGACAAACTTGATCGGGTCCTTTCTGAAATCATGTTCAACTCCTTCATTCTTCTCGCATACCATATCTGAGTGGCTCTGGAGAACAATCGCAGGCACCTGCTCAAAACCAGGCGCAGCCTCTTTGGTAATAAGGACATTTCCGGCCTCGTCTGTCTTGCAATCAAGACCTCGTGCAGCAGCAAACTCCTGCAAATAAGCGATAATATGTTCTTCATGACCTGATTCGCGAGGAATCTTTGTAATTTCCTTGAAGAAAGAAAGGACTTTTTCTGAATTCATATGAATATTGAGTTTAAATATCTGTATAAATAACTATATCCTTGCAAAGATACCACTTTACAAGGATATAGTCTATAGTTTTCTAAATAGTTTTCAATAAATTATCTTCTCACAGGCACCAACATCTTTTCGATATCAGAAACGTACTGTCTGAACGTCTTATCTGTTGACATAAGGTCATTGACTGTTGTGCAGGCATGAAGTACTGTGGCATGGTCCTTACCTCCGATTTCAGCTCCGATTGTCGACAATGAACAGTTGATCAGATTTCTTGACATATACATCGCGATCTGACGTGCCTGAACTATCTGACGCTTGCGTGTCTTTGAAAGAAGAGCGTCACGAGTGATATTAAAATAATCACATACCACCTTCTGAACCTTATCGATAGTGACATCGTTCTGCTGTTCACCGACAATCTTCTCTGTGATGCTCTCTGCAAGCTCTACAGTGATTTCCTTATGAGCAAGTGTCGCGTTTGCAATCAATGAGATGAGTGCGCCCTCGAGTTCGCGGAAATTTGACTTGATGCGTGTCGCAAGGAAATGAAGAACATCATCACTGAGCTGGACACCCTCACGGAACGCTCTTGCCTTCAGCATATTGAGTCTTGTCTGGAAATCTGGCTTCTGAAGTTCCACAGAAAGTCCCCATTTAAGTCGCGAGACAAGTCTTTCCTCAAAGTTCTCAAGTTCCACAGAAGGACGGTCAGATGTGAAGATCAGCTGCTTGCCCGACTGATGTAAATGGTTGAAGATGTTGAAGAAGGCATTCTGACATCCCGGGCTCTGAAGATCCTGAATATCATCAACGATGAGCACATCAATCTTCATGTAGAATGCGAGGAAGTCTGTCAACTTGTTACGGACTGTCGTAGCATCCATATATTGTATCTTGAACCTGTTGGCTGGAACATAAAGAACCACAAGTTCAGGATATTTCTTCTTGATTGCGATACCGATTGCCTGAGCAAGGTGTGTCTTTCCAAGGCCAGGTCCTCCAAAGAGGAACAACGGGTTGAAAGCAGTCTTACCAGGTGCTGCTGAAATGCTCTCTCCTGCAGTAAATCCCATCTTGTTGCACTCGCCCACTATGAGATTCTCAAAGCAATATACAGGATTGAGGTGAGGATTGATCTGAACTCTCTGAATTCCTGGGAACACAAATGGTCCTGGGTTTCCACCACGTGAGAAAGTCTCGATTGAAACAGGGCGATTCACTGGCTCGGAACCATGAGCTGCTGGATATCTCATCGCCGGCTGCTTCTGAACTGGAGTCACGACATAAACAAGCTTGGCTGCTGCGCCGAGTTCCTTTTTTAAAGAAGCACGAAGAAGTTCAAGATACGCTCCCTCCACATATTCACGGAAGAACTCAGAAGGCACCTCCACAGTGAGGGTAGACTCAACGAGTGATACAGGCTTGATCGGCTTGAACCACAGGTTGAACTGATTAGGATCAATATTCTGCTGAATGAAATTCAGACAGTTGTCCCAAACAGATATGTGCCTTGAGTTATTCATTAAAAATAGGGTTGAGTTAAGTTCTAGACTTCTTTGTTAATTTCGAATACAAAGATGAGGAAAAATTTCTTATAAAAAATTAAATTTCCTCTTGTTTTTTCATTTTTTTTGACACTATCCGAATTATAAATTCCGAAACAATTAAAGTTGTATAACATTGATATTCAACATTATACAACTTTATAAAATCGCTAACTTGCTCATATACGCACGATTGCGCTTTTTGAATATTTCCAAATTAAAAATATCCCGATATTCCTTTATTCTACGCTACTAGAATACCGATATTTTAATATATTTCTTTGGATTTTCCTGTATTTTTTTGACAAGACTATCAACATCATTTAAAAGTTCATCAACTGAATTATATATCGAATCTTCTGTTAATAATCTGTTCACACTTCCATCAGGATCATTAATATTTTCCAGAAGTATATTCATTGAGTTGATAACTTTATCCACATCAGCCTGATTCAAAGTCGCCACCATCTCGTTCACACCTGCAACAGTAGTGTCAACCTTAGCGGCAATTCCATCGAAGGAATCTGAAAGATCTGCAAGATTTTCGATAAAAGATTCCAGTTCTGCAGATCTTCCTTCGACAGCCGCAGCAATATTGCGAACCTCGGCCATAGTCTTTTCGAGGTGAGCAATGGTTCTTGATATACTGGCTGTATTCTTATCACTCAATACCCTATTGACACCGGAAACAGTCACACCGAGGCTATCAAGCGTTGTTGCCACCTTACTCAAAAGCGGACCTATTTCGCAAGCAAGGCCATCCACCAGGCTTGGCTCAGCACCAGATTCCAGCGAGCCACCATCTTCCACCATAAGTTTTGAAGCACCAAGATCGATTCTTACACCCTTAGTACCCATAATATCAACACCATATATGGTCATACGGCTATCCTGTGGTATCTGAAACTCTTTTCGAATCGAGCAAATCACCTCGAAATCTCCTCTTTCCGGGCAAAAGACAACCTCCGAAACCTTTCCGGCTTTATATCCTTTAATATAAACAGGTGCAGAAGCAACCAAACCTTCCAGATTCTCATATCTTGCACTGACTTCAATCTCATTATTGAATATATCTTCACCTCTGAGGTAGTTAATGAGGAAGAATGATGCGACCATCACAACCACCACAAATAGACCTATCTTTAATTCTTTAGAATATTTCATGACATATACCTTATATATAATATACTATTTTGGTCTTCTTACTGTATCTCCTTCCACTTCCACAATAAAAGCTTCTGGAAATTTCTTTCTGACATCAGCCAGCTTCAATGACGCTGCTTCCCTGGTCTGTGATCTGGCAGTGATATATTTATAAACATTACTGTCACTTGCCTTTACAGATTCAACCTTAAGCCCTTTAAGTGCCGGATCTCCTGCTTCAAGCTTTCTGCCAAGTCCCATGATCTGAATACCATACCATTTTTCTTCAACATTCACATCTTGAACTGGAGCCGGAGTCGGATCTGGAGTTACATTCGGTGTTGGAGTCGGGGTTTCGTCAACAGTCATACTAGCATCATACTGGGTTTTATACGCCTTAAACGCTTCAAAAAGCCTCTGTGCTATCTTTTCTTGACCATCTGCTGTACTCAAATATGCGTAATCACTAGGATTTGAGATAAAACCCAGCTCCAGAAGAGCTGCAGGCATATTTGTCGCCCAAAGAAGATAGAAGATGTCTTGATGTATTCCCGTGTAATTGCTTACTCTGAACGGACTTTTGTTCATCACATTATCAACTTCAGCAGCAAAGAGAAGGCTGTTTGAATAATTGGCATTCCACATCAGGCTGTGACTGATTATAGATTCCGGTGAATCCGGATCGAAATCCTGATATGTTGTCTGATAATCATCCTCCAAAAGCATCACAGAGTTCTCTCTCTGGGCAACTGACATACTGGCTGCAAAATAATCCTTCTGATTCTTGGAATTCTTGGACTTAGGACCTAGAATATGCACTGAAGCACCATATGGCTGAGATGATTTATTGGAGTTACAATGCATTGAAATAAACAAATCAGCATTATTACGTTTAGCAACGTTAACTCTCTCTTTCAGTTCAAGAAAAACATCACTGTTACGTGTATAAACCACCTTAACATCCGGATATGCTGCCTGAATCTTCTGTCCGAAAAGCTTGGAAATCTTGAGAACTATATGTTTTTCGCTAGTGGCTGATGTCTTACCAGGTGCACCTGGGTCCTTTCCACCATGACCAGGGTCTATGACCACAGTCTTCAGCCCCAAATCCTTGTTCTGTTGAGCATATAAATGCTGCGGGAACAACAGAAAGCTATATAATAATATGGACAAAATCTTCAGTTCAATTCTCATAAGAGCATCTCAATTTGGTAATAATTGAAATTAGTTTTAAATTTGCGATTTGCAAAAGTAGTAAGATTTTGCAAATTCAGGAAAATTTAGAAGTACATTTAATGTCAATATATAGAAACGGGAAATTGAGGATGTGGCTGAACAAATGGGGACTGGTAGCATTTATGCTGCTGGTTTTCAGCACATTTACCGTTTCTTCTCAGGATGATAGACGCAACCGACGTTTACGCAGGGACGACCTTGCTGAGGTAATTGCAAAAGATTCCATTCCTGAGATTTCTGATTCACTCAGACATGTTCTTGATTCAACCCACAGAGCAGACTCCATCGCAGCACTCGACTCACTTGAGATGCTCAGCAAATCATCTCTCGAGGCACCTGCATTCACCACTGCACGAGACTCTGTCATCGAAGATTTCAGCAACGGCAAGAGAATGATCTATTACTATGGTGACGTCACAGTTACCTATGGTAACATGAAGCTGACGGCAGACTACATGGAATATGACCTTGCAAGTTCAACATTGTATGCCAGAGGAACAACTGACAGCCAAGGAAACACAGTAGGTACTCCGGTGATGGAGCAAGGCCCTCAGAAATATACCATGCAGGAGGTCCGCTATAATTTCAACACACGAAAGGCGCGAATCACAAACATGGTCACTCAGGAACAGGATGGTATTCTTCATGGAAAGAACATCAAGATGATGCCTGACCATTCAATCAACATCACACAGGGAAAATACACCGTCTGCGATTGCGAGGAGCCGCATTATTATCTTCACCTCACCGCAGCAAAGGTGATGACCAAGCCAACTCAGAAGACTGTATTCGGTCCTGCATATCCTGTGATTGCAGATGTTCCGCTCCCTATCGGTCTTCCATTCGGATTCATTCCGGAACAACCGGACAGAGCCTCAGGTATCCTCTTCCCTACATTCGGTGAGGAGAAATCCCGTGGTTTCTATGCAAGAGACCTTGGTATGTACTTCGTGATCGGCGATTATTTTGACATCGCAGTGACAGGTGACATCTACACACTCGGTTCATGGGCATTGGACTTCAATTCAAGATACAAGGTCAATTACAAGTGCAACGGTAACTTCTCTCTGACCTTCTCTAATGACCAGGCAGGAGAGAAAGGTAGTGCAGACTTCTTCCAGACACGAAACTTCGGTATCCGCTGGAGCCATTCTCAGGATGCAAAGGCACGTCCGGGAACAAGCTTTACTGCATCAGTGAACTTCTCCAGCCCTTCCAACAACAAATATAACTCGACTTCAGTGCAGGAGGCCCTGCAGAACCAGATATCATCATCTATTTCATACTCAAAGAACTGGAATGGAAAGATGAACCTCTCAGTCAATGCCCTGCACAGCCAGAACTCGCGAGACAGTTCATATTCATTCACACTCCCTAATGTAACATTCTCGGTGAGCCGATTCTATCCTTTCAAGAAAAAGGTCAGAGTGGGCAAGGAGCAGTGGTACGAGAAGTTCTCTTTGGGATATAATACGTCATTCCAGAACAAGATCGCCTTCAAGGCATCTGAATTCAATAAGCCTGGCTTCTTCGATAAGTTCCAGAATGGTATGAACCACAATTTCCAGATCGGTCTGCCAAACTTCACCATGATGAAATACATCAATATTACCCCTGGTGTGAGCTATGGTATGAACTGGTTCTTCCGTGACACGGAGAAGGCATATAATGCAGATTTGGGTATAGTTGAAGACATCAAAAGCAAGGCGTTCAGCACATTCGGAGCGACCCACAACTACTCAGGTAGCATCTCCATGAGTACCCGTCTATATGGTATGTTCAACTTCGGTAAACATCGCAAGGTACAGGCAATCAGACACGTGGTATCTCCTTCTCTTTCAGCATCATTCAGTCCAGAAAAGGGAACCTACTTCAATGGATGGAGAACCCTTGAATATGTGGATAAGAACGGTGAGATCAAGACTCAGGACTATAATATTTATGCAGGACAGATCAATTCTGCACCTGGTAAAGGTAAGACTGCCAGCTTGAACTTCTCCCTCGGAAACAACTTCGAAGCTAAGGTCCGTGACATCAGGGATACAACAGGTACAGGTTCCAAGAAAGTAAAGCTGATTGACCAGTTGAACTTTTCAACAGGTTACAACTTCCTTGCAGACTCGTTGAACATGAGCAATGTGAATGTGCAGTTTTCCACATCCATTTTCGGAAAGTTGGGAATCAATGCTAGCACCAGCCTTGATCCTTATGCCATCCTGGTGGACAAGAGCAATCCTTCCGGACGTAAGATCAACACATTCGCAATCAACGCTGGTCAGGGACTATTGCGCATGAATTCAGCCAGCATGTCACTCTCCTACTCGATCTCCGGCGACGGAAAGATCAACGGAAATGACGGAACAAAACAGGCTGGAGGCAATCCTGCTGACCACTATACACGAATATATTACCACCCTATTACCGGGGAATATATTCCAGGAGGATGGTTATATTATACGAACCCTAATGTGCCTTGGTCAATGAACTTCAACTATTCATATAGTTATAGGAAGGCATATCAGTTCTCTAACGACCAGGTAATCACAAAGCATACTCATACTCAGACACTCGGTGTAAGCGGTAATGTGAAACTCACCCCACGTATGTCATTGAATATGACCACCAACTTCGACCTTATGGCTCTGAAGATGAGTACAACTCAGTTGAGTGCAAACTACGACATGCACTGTTTCAATATTGCGGTTTCATGGATTCCTACAGGACAGTGGGAGTCTTGGAGCTTCCGAATCCAGGCAAAGGCAGCAGCTCTTGCCGACCTCCTGAAGTTCAAGAAGAGCAGTAGCTACTGGGACAATAATTATTAGGCCAATTGTTGGTTTTTGCATAATTATTGTTACCTTTGCGTATCCCGTAATCGAACGGGATTCGTTAAGTCATTCATTATAGACGTTTCCCATTCGGGAGGTTTCTAATCAGAATACAATATCATAAATACTGTTTTATGCACAAGATTTTCGATTTGAGAGAAATGGATATCGAGCGTCTTCATGCGTTGGCTGGAGAACTCGGGATCAAAGGATTTAAGAAGATGGATAAGGATGCGCTCGTGTATTCTATTCTCGACGAAGAAGCCAAAAAGAATGCGGCAGCAGCTCCTGAGAGACCTGAAAAATCTCGTCGCACAAGAAACCGCAAAGAGAACAAGCCGGCAAACAAGAATGCTGAGCCTGCTGTTGTGGTGACTGAGAAAGAGGAAACTCCTGTTGAAGTCGCTCCAGTAGAAGAGGTCAAGTCAGAGAAGCCTCAGCAGAAGAAGCGTGGCAGAAAGCCAAAGGCTAAAGTTGCTGACACACCAGTGGAAACTGCAGCTGAGAAGGCTGAAGAGAAGGCTGAGAAGGTTGAAGAGAAGACTGAGAAGGTGGAGAAGGATGTGGTTAAGCCAGAAAAGCCAGCAGGAAATCCAAAGCAGCCACGTCAGAAGAGAAATAGGATTCAGAAGAATAGTGCTCAGCCTGTTGAGCAGCCAGTTGTTTCAGAACCTGCAAAGGTATCTGAAGAAGTTGCAGCAGTTTCTGGTACAGAGACTGTTGAAGAAACTGTTGAAGCTCCTAAACCTGCTGAAAACAATAAGCAGAATAATAATCAGCATAACAGGGATCATAAGAATCACAATCAGCAGAAGGAGCAGCAACCACAACAGCCTCAGAAACCGCAGGAGCCTGTATATGAGTTTGACGGAGTGGTTGAGGCTACAGGTGTTCTTGAGATTATGCCTGATGGATATGGTTTCCTTCGTTCATCAGACTATAACTATCTCAACTCCCCAGACGACATCTACGTTTCACAGTACCAGATCAAGCAGAATGCGCTCAAGACCGGTGACACAGTGACAGGTGAGATCAAACCACCTAAGGCTGGTGACAAATACTTCCCTCTCGTGCGCATCAAGTTCATCAATGGCCGCACACCGGAGTTCATCAGAGACAGAATTCCTTTCGACTTTTTGACTCCGCTCTTCCCTGAGGAGAAGTTCAATCTTCTTGGCAATGGACACAATGATATGTCATGCCGTATCGTAGACATGTTCACCCCAATCGGAAAGGGTCAGCGTGGTCTTATCGTGGCACAGCCTAAGACTGGTAAGACAATGCTGCTGAAGTCAATTGCAAATGCTATCGCAGACAACCATCCGGAAGTATATATGATTGTTCTCCTTATAGACGAGCGTCCGGAGGAGGTTACAGATATGGCACGCAGCGTCAAGGCTGAGGTTGTCGCTTCAACTTTCGATGAGCCGGCTGAGCGCCACGTGAAGGTTGCTAATATGGTTCTCGAGAAGGCTAAGAGAATGGTTGAGTGCGGTCACGATGTGGTGATTCTTCTTGACTCGATTAC
>JAEIGA010014872.1_pt1 | contig 11845 bp, 17 predicted proteins | sample 9270691 | NCBI WGS metagenome assembly JAEIGA01 (sample SAMN17057246, study PRJNA624740) | gut metagenome | biome: biome; isolation source: fecal sample | host: Bos grunniens | place: China: Xizang | collected 2019
ACCCAACCATGAGTATCACCAGTTAAAATCCAATGTTTAATCATATATAGGAGCCTCCTTTCTACTTCTATTCCATACGACCTCAATCCAAATAGTGAGGTCTTCTTCACTTTCCCATTCATAGCGATCAACTACATCACCAAGGTAATAGTTATCGCCATCACCGCTAATTAATTCTTCACCATTCCAAATAGCAAAACCAAAGAGCATATCTTCTCTATCGCCATATTCATCCACAGGGCCATCGCAACGATATTCAACTCTTACCTTTTTGCCCGCGGGGAGCAAATCTCGTAAGTATAAGTGATTCATACACCCAACTCCTTTTTAACTGCGATTTTCATAATCTCACAACTAACATCTTCCAAAAGCGCCCGCATTTCAGGGTTTTCATAATCTGCATGTTCGGCGCAGAAAGCGTCAGCAATTGCCTCGGTATGTGCAAGTACCCTTTTTGCTTCTTCACGAGCCTCATCAAGGGGAATTACATTCAGTCGTTTATAGTCCATGATACGCGGTACAAGTGCGCCGGTCGGCCGCAAGCAACTTTCATAACTCTCTCCTGCAATATAGCGAGTTAGGTAGTCATCTACTCGTAGTAAATGACTTACTTGCTTACCATCATAACCATAAGCATCAATGATGTCTACCTTACTAGGATATTTATGCTCCATAGCATGGTACTTTTCCATGGCGATACCCTTCATAGACTTTACCGCACGAAATTCGTTCATACGAGCAATATCTTCTCTGCGCTCCACTAACCGCATCCATTGCTCTCTATAAAGAGGGTTGGTAATACAATAGGGCGTAAAGAGAATTTCAAGGAAGTTGAGGTTTTGTTTGCGGAAGGTTTCCATATAGAGGCGAATATCTTTCCAGTCAGTGTGTTCTTCGTTCGCGCGCACATGAGTAGTAGATACTGCCTTTCTGTTGAGCGCAATATCATCAAAAGAGGGTAGAACAATTAATTTAGTATCAACGTCAGAGCCCTCATAGTCTAGGCCATAGTTTTGACTGCCTTGCAGGAAGCAACCAACGATTTGGTCTTCTGGAAAATGTTGTAGAGATTCATCATAATGGGTTTGGACTCTATATAAAATAGTTCCATCATGAATTTCTTGTGGGGTTGCCATATACATCATTAAAACCCCTCCTTTCATTATTTATTAATCGTACTGGTCAGTACGATATAGTTTCATTTCAAAGGTATAACCTTCATAATAGAAAGTTAAACCAAAAGCATAATTTGGATTGGTAAAACGATACCAAGTATCATGTTGCCAGCCATTATCATCTAAATCTTCTTCTTTCCAGCCCAGATGCTCTAATGCCTTGCAAATATTTGCGGGACAAGCGTCCCAATTAGTGAGATCAAACTCACCATCTTGATTATAGGTTAAACATTCGATAAGATGGGACAATTCCTGACTCCACTTTTGGAGTTCCCAATCCATCATGTGATATTTTCCTCTCATATTTTTGCCTCCATGATTTGATTTTGTAAATGAATTAATTGAGTTTCAATTTGTTGACATTTTTGAATATTCGGAGGATAATTACATTCAATATCTTTTTGTAATGTTATTAATTCTCTTGGCAGAGATAACATAAGCCATTGAATACTAGCCAATGGCATTGTTCCTGATTTGACAAATACAGTTTGACTATTCAATTCTTCACTCATACAATTTTCAAATGGTGAATCTGAATTAAGTAATTGCAATAATAAATGATATCGAACGATATGATATAAAGATTTTCGACTATATCCTCGTTTTATACAGTCTTCATATTCAAATGATTGAAAATTATTAAATAAGAATTCTTGTTTTTTATTGGCGTAAAATATAATGGATTTCGCGGCAGCGGATTTATTAGAAGAAATTAAGTCATTTGCCAAAGATTGATATTGTTTCCATAATTCTTTATTTTGCTGTTCTGGAATAATATACCATTTAGAATATAATAATTCTACATAATATAAACTACGAATTATCAATCCATGAGTAAATAAACGAATATCAAGAAAAGTAATTTGTTCTCCGGTGGGTAATAAAATTTCTTCGCTTTTTATTTCTTCTTCTAATTGCTCTTGGCTTGGAATATAAATACATCGACTGTCTATATCAGATTCTTCCGTATCAATTCCATAATTCTAACTACCACGCAAAACAAGGGCAAAGATATTTATATTAGGCTTTAGTTTCAAAATTTCATCATAATGATATTGCAAACCCTACATAATCCATTCGTCGGAATGATAGTTCATCACATCACCCTTTCTACTGATACCATAGTAATTGATATGGCATGTTGTTTGCGAATACGTCGCCAAGCGTCTGCAGAATCATGAGCCTTAATCAATTCTGAAAAAACACAAAGACCCGGCTCATAAGACCATTTAACTAAATAAGTATATTTCTTTGTAAAAGGCCACATTAATATACCTCCGTCCAATCATTACGCTGAATAATGGCTCGCATATTTGCGACACCGACCGGGTTCATGGAATGAATGCGAATAGGATAGTTGCGACCGGTCTCCTCGAGCCAGTCAAGCAGTTTGATGTAGTCACCGCCGTCGCAAGCATAGTCGCCAGCATCATGGTCGATGTCAATAAGTTCGACCCCATAAACTCGTTCAATGTCACCGATATACTCCTTTGCAACATTAACGCTCTTAAACCAGACATAGCCGTCCGGTGCGGGCCGCACATCATCAATCCATAATTTCATATCGAGCCACCTCACTTTCACTAATTTTTATCGTATCTATAACAATATAAGGACCCTCATAATAAGTAGTCCGTATTCGCTCCAGCAACTCTTTCCAGGAGGTATCTAATGCTTCCTTTTTCTCTACTGGAGGACGAGGATATAAAGGATTATATCTCGGCATATTATTTCATTAACTCCTTATACTGCTCCAAACTTTCTTCTCGCATATCTTCGATCCAACTGCGCCCAGCATGACACCAGAAACGATCACCAGTCCTTCTGACTTCTGCTACGATTGCCACAGAGTCATCCAAAGACCAGCACTCATAAGGAGCAGGAGCAATACCAACGATGAAGAAATCTTCATCAATCAGTTCAGTCAATTGCTCATACCAGTCGGCACAAACCCAACCATTCCACATTTCATGGAAGGCGTCGCCAACATCGTATAGGTCATGATGCAGGCCCATCAGGTTGAGTTGATGAATGGGATTTTCCAAATCAACTTGCTTTTTATACCATTCAGCCTCTTCTTGCCAGGTCATGTCTCGCAGGTAGTGGAAAAGTTCTTTATCTGTAATAGGATATTCACCCCAAGACAGAGGAGTACCATCTTCGCCAATAATAACATCACCAAGAGTATAACCAGTGCCGGGCTCGCCATTACGGCCGATGATTTTATAAGTATAACCGTTAAAACGGTCGCCAGGCTTTGCCTCAGTAATAGGAATTTCAATATGTCTAGGAGGTCTCATAATTATACCATTTCCTTTCTTATTCTTTTTTACATATATATTATAACATATTTTTTTATAAAAATCAAAAAAGGCAGGGATTTCTCCCTGCCTTATAAAATTTAATTAGTCCTTTTTCAGACCCGCCAGAATCTCTTGAAGAGAGGCATCTACGGGCATACCACGCAACAGACGGTCAGTAGTCTCAACGACACCCTCACCCTGTGCAATAGCCAGAGGACTCATGTTAGCAGTCAGCGCAGCCATCAGGTCGCACTTTCCACCAACTTCCAAAGCAGCAATCAGGTCAGGAGTAATAGACTTCATAATCTGCTCAATAGTCTCGGCATATGTCTTCTGCTTTGCGGCTTCGATATCAGCCATTGCTCTCTGATGATCCTGCAATTCCTTGTTCTCTGCGGCCGCACGCTCCATGGCTGCCATGTGGCCGGCTGTCTTGCGCGCCTGGTCGGCTGCCGCAATGGCATCAATCAGAGGTTGCATATCAGCCTCAGCCTGCTTCTTAGCCCAATCCTCAGCCTCCTGGCGACGATTGATTTCAGCCTGAATTTCTAACTTGCGTTCGGCTTCCATCTTCTGGAGTTCCATCTTATTAATCAGTTCCTGGCTACGCAGTTCCTGCTTCTTCTGCTCGGCAATACTCAGAGCCTCGGCGATTTCAGCCTCACGCTGTGCATCGGCCAACTCCAAAGTCTTGCGAATCATTTCAGTCTGCTTGCTCAGCAACATATTTTCGATATCGCGCTGAACCTCAATGCTCAGCACTTCCACGTCATGGATAAACATACCATTTTCGGAGAAGAAACGATGACCTCTGTGCTTGTTATCGGCGCTATCAACTGCGGTAGCCTTTTCGTCGCCACGAGGCAGACCAAGAGTGACACTACGGACAATATCAGAATAGTTCTGATAGAACTCCTGGATAGTGTAATCCTTGGCGGCGCGCTTCAACAGAGAGCGCACACGGTCGCACAAATACTTGATATAGTTATCAACGGCGAACCACTTGTCCATGTATTCCTTATCGAAATCAACGCAATAACTAACCTTTACAGTTGCACGGACAAAGTCCTTGGTTTCAACATTGATGAGGTCAGAAACCTTATTGTTCTCATGGCGCAGATAGACGGTCTTGATAGTATTATCGGTGGTCTTGGGTCTGCCGGTGGAAAGTTCCAGACGCTCCAGGTCCTGGTCGTAGTCTAGCAGAACGGTCTGCGGGCCGTACACAACCTTACGAGAGCCATCTTTGGAAATCACATTAATAGCATAACCAGTCCATACATCAATGCTTACAACGCCATCCAACTTATTATCCAGAGTGATAGTACGAGGCTTGGTATAGGAAGTGCCACGGGAAATATTTGCCTTGGCTTCCAGATTAGCCAGAGTGGAAGCGGTGCTAGTGGAGCAACAATATGCGGTGATGGAATCCACAAAGTCCATAGAAGCGGCCTTTTCAACAGCCTTTTCAGTTAGACCAACGTTATATTCCAAAACAGCGCGGTTGCCGGGATACCACAGATTGCACTGATTCTCAGTCAATTTACGCTTAACAACAACTTCGGTGCGGGGGTCGGGCAGATACATTGCGGGGCCCTTTACGGTCTTAATGACGCCGGTCATGCGGTCCATGATGTAGCGACCTTCGCCCTCGGGGATTGCGATTGCATGATGCATCATCTTACCATCATAGTTAATAATGGCGTGTTCGGGACGAGGGTAGTAAATCATCTGGTCATTACCGGTGATAAACATTTCTTCACCAACGGGGTGAATCTTACCATTTTCACCTTCATCCTTGTATTCGGCAATTACCTTGACATAAATACCGGAAATCTTGGAAAGCTCAATGGCACGGAAAATGAAACCGCCCTTGGGGGAAGTGACGAAAGTTTCAGTGGGCTTGGGGAACACCACTTCGGGGCCATGGACATAGCGCTTGTTGCCGTCCTCATCCTTCAGGATACAGTACTCCAGGCGTTCCAGGGTAACAGCCTCACGCACATACCCCTTACGGTCATCATTGTTAATAGGAATGACCTCAATACCAGTAGGAGGAATGTAGAAAGAAACTTCAGTGCCCTTAATGACCAGAATCTGACCATTTACATAAGTTTCCTTGGTTTCAATCTTCTTACCCTCGGCATCGAGCATCTCGCCCTGGGACTGGCTTGCGGATTCGGCTTCATAGACGCGAGCCAGCAAATACTGGTTAGAGCGCAGTGCATGACCCTTGACTACCTTCGCCATCTGACCGGGGTACAGTGCGAAACTGACCGGGCCGCGCACATTTACCTTACGACCGATATGAACATTGTCGGGCAGGTTGTTTGCTCCTGGATTGGGGTGCTTATTACCCTCAACAGGATTCTTCAAAATAATATACCAGTTTTCGGGTGCGGTGGCGAATAGATTGACGACTTCACTATAACCACACTTTACAAAACTTTTACTTTTGGTATCAAAGCGAACCAGTTTATCAGAGTTGGACAAACTAGTCTTGGAGGGTCCTACCCAACATACAACATGACCCTTAGTTTCGTCAAGGACGTAGGCATATTCATTAATGGAGAGGACTAAATCTTTTTGCATTTCAGACATAGGATTTTCTTTTTTCCTTTCTTATTTTTTCTATAAATATTATATCATATTTTTTTATAAAAATCAATAAAAAAGAAAAAATGGGAACTAATCGAAGTTAGTTCCCATGTATTAATTATTTTGTAAGATTTAAAATTGTAGAATAAAACCATTTATTATATTCATGGTCTATTGGCTTATTATAAAATTCTTTTATTTTATTGACCTCAGTCTTTAAATTATAAATATATTGTAGGCTTTTGGCTTTAGACCAGTTTCCAGTTTTAATATTTAATAATTCATTCCGTAAATCTTCATCCATCCATTGCGCTTTATTCCAATCTTGATATTTTTCATATCGAAGTAATGTATGACAAAAGCGTGCGGCATGTAGAAGCATTTTTTTAGAACTGTTTTGATTTATACTAGTAATTTTAAGCATAAAAGTAGAATAAATATTCTATAAATTTGCGATAATCCACTACTCTCTTTCTTGAACAAGAAATTGAATTAAAGGTGTAAAATTATTATAAGAATATGGAGTAAAAACCTAAATCATTGTTGGTAATTTACTATAATCCAATAAAGCATTAACGAATTTTTCACCAGTATAAATTTTTGTATCATGCCCAGAATGGCAGTACTATGTACGTGCCATTCTGAAATTATTAGTTATAATACATTGATCAATATCACTAGAATTTTCAGACCATAAATTAAATGATTTTGAACCACAAATAAATTGTGCGTAAATTTTTAAAGAGTTATTCTCCATCTTCGCCAATTCGACGCATATTATTGTCAAAATCTTCACGAGAGGCTCTATGCTTTTTTTGTGCTTTATATAATTTTCCATCTTTACGCACACGAGCGCCTTCTTCGTACTCTTTATTTTCATTCCATTCGGGATATAATACGCTTACTTGAGTCGCCTGTTCGTCAGAAATAGTATTTTTTAGTAAATTGATAGCATTGATAATTTCTTGAATTTCTTTACGACTTTTCATTGTTCAATACCTCCAATTAACATATTTAACAATTCTTCTGCAGTTGGCATACCCATTTGAACAGTAATTGTACCATCTCTATGAGCAGTGATATTACCCATTATAGAATACTCACTATTGTCATACTCTTCTTCGGAAGTAATGGTTTCAATAAAAACATTTTGACCTTCATTATTAACTTTATAAATATCTTCCTCTTCAGTCATTATAATACTCCAATTTAAATCATCAGTAAATAATTGAGAGGCTTCATCAAAAGACATTGATAAAGTAATATATTTAGAGGCTCGACCATCCCACTCATGGTCTCTCATACGACCATCAATAGAAGCAGGGTATCGAGTATCATTTATTTTTACATAAATCATTTAGCAGATTCTCCTTCCATATTTTTTAACAAATCAAGGAATTCATAAATTCCCATGCTGGGAATAATTCCTGCTAATTTGTCTCCTAAATAAGCATTACGCATCATATCATTATATTGTTGAGCAAATGCCTCTTTAGGTATAATAGTTTCAAAATCTTTATAGATTTCATCATAATATCGTTTACACCATTTTAAATTAATTGGAGCATGCTCAGGGGCTCGTTCAATACATTCAATATAATATTCATAAATATGGAGCATACAATTTACTGCCCACATAGAAATAAAGCCATTATAAGGATTACGCTTTTTGGCTTCTTTTACAGCATAAATCATATTTTCTACATAGCCATAAAAACTGTCTCTATCAGAACTACCATAACTATATTGACAATTATTGTTACGAGTAATGCTATTTATATTTTCATGCCAATAATATACATGGGCATTAATAAAATTAATAGATTCTTGTTCGCTAGAGCACAAATGGCAAATAGTATTAAAACCATTATCTTCATTCGCACGAGAAGTTTCATGAAAACGAATATTATATTTATCAATAAAAGAGCGCTTATACATTTTTCCAAACATCCATACAAGATCTTGTTCATGTGGCATTACTAAAGGACCTTGTACATGTTCTGGTAATCCAAGTTCATGAATCTCATCAAATATACCAATACACATAACATGAGTGGGATTTTCTTGAATACCAGCGACAAGTGCCTTTAATGCAAAAGCGCCATTAAATGTATCATCAGCATCGATAAAAGTAAGTAGACCATTGGAAGTATGATCAATACCATATTGACGAGCAACACCAGGGCCTCCATTAGTTTCATACCGTAAAATTTGAATGGGCATAATAGTATCAAAACAGGTTGCTACAGCAGAATAATTCTCTGTAGTAGAGGCATCATCTACAATAGTTACTTGGCACTGATTAACAATTTCTTGGCATGCAATACTCGCAAGACAGCGAAATAAAATATTATCTGGTACATTATATGCTGGAATGATAATATCAATTTTATCATTATACTTTTTCATTTTATTTCTCCTTTTTCTCAAATTTGTTATAATAATATATAGTTTTCTATATATTATTATAACAAAAAAATTTTATAATTGCAAATTATGATACTGTTGCATAGTGATAAATATATATTGTTCCATCTGAACTATATGAAAAATTCGGGTATGGCTGACTCCAAGAAATAGAAGTTCGTCCATAAGTGTTTGCCTAATGCGCAGTATTGTTTGTAGTAGAATTGTGTGGAACAGTTAAAATTAATGGATGAGTGCTATTAAAAGCACAATTATAGAAACAATTTGTCATATTACTTACCGAAGGAGATATAATATTTATGCGAATTGCACTACAGTTTTTACCAAAATTTACACAATTAAAGAAGGTTTGGTACATATTTTGCATTGACGCTCCTATTTTTAGTTGGAAGTTTCCAAGATCTGCTCCTAAATTAGAACATCCTCGATAAGCACCAGCCGCATTTTCTACAACTGAACCAAAAGCAGGTATACCAGTCATATTATAACAATTAGTATATGCATAAGACATATCTCTCACTCGGTCTCCACAAGCAGGCGAATCAGTAAGTGACCAACAATATCCATAGGTGTAAGACATATTTACCAATTTACCTTGTGATACTGGGGGGCCAGGAACATTACAACAATAGTAATAAGCGTAATAAGCATCAGTAACTTCATCACCCAAGAAAATTTCACCCACATAGTTACCACACCAACCAAACATATATCTTGCATTAGTTAATTTATCTCTAATTAAAGTATTTTGTGTGCGCTTTAAATTAGAACATCCATTAAACCAATAAGCAGTTGAAACTGGCGTAAATGATTGAATAAAATAAACTTGATTCATTTTACTTCGCCACTTGTTCCATGGAACTGCCGTCGCACTCGAATATGTAGCGCTAGCACTAATAGATACAGCATTTGAAGCATTATAAGTTGCTTTAGCAGTATTCCAAAAATACATTGTATCTGTGGCTAAATAAGCAATATCTGCTGTCCATACAGTATAAGCATTATTTATAATATAAATATTATAATAAGTATTATAATAATAATAGGCATTGGTATTGGTCCATGTAATTGTAGCACCAATAATTGATTCTGTATTGGTATAAAGCAAATGATTCCAAGTTGTAGTACCATAATTAGCATAGATATTTAGTCGAAGAGATCTATTATGTCCTGCGAAACATGATGTTAAATTTGAAACATCATTCGAGCGAATACCTGCTTCTGTGATATTAGGACATGCCTAATAGGCATTAACAGCATTAGTAACTTTTGGACCAATAATTGCGGGTCCTGTTAGTTTTGAACAGCCCTAATAAGCGTAGCCCATATCGGTAACATTATTACCGCAAACGAATGCTCCTGTTAAATTATAACAACAAGCATATGTACCGTGAAAGTTAACAACATTATCACTACATTTAGGTGTGCCAGTTACATTACCACAATAACCATACATATAACGAATATAAGTTAAATGATTAGGAACGCTTATTTCTCCTTTAATATTGCCACAGCAGTAATATGCCATACCAGCATATTCAACAGCAGGGCCTATTACTGGAGCGCCCGTCAAACGGCGACAATTAAAATAAGCCCCTTCAAAATTAGTAACTTTATTACCACACACTGGGGCTCCAGTGAGATTAAAACAGTTACTATAAGCATATCGTAATGTTGTAACATTGGGACCGCATACTGGCTACCCTTTTAACAAATAACAGTTTTCGTAAGTATAAGAAAAATTCTATACGTTTGGACCACACATAATAGGAGTATTAGCATTTAATTTTGCACAATAGTCAAACATGCCATACATATTTTTAACATCAATCAAATCTAAATTTTCCCAATTAAAACCTGTTAAATTATTACATTTATACATCCAATAGGCAGTGTTAGCGGGCTTAATTGTTTTATCGAAATAAACATTTGTAATATTTAATAATTGTCCATTCCAAGGGCGATTATCAAAACTACTATTGGCTTTATAGGATGCTGTTATAAATCCTGTATAACTAGATTTTAATGTTTTACTGCTATCTACTCGGTCATCAACCTAAAAAGAAAAGTTTCCATCAGAATATAATTGAGCAGTATATACATTATTTACTGGGGCGGCGAAATTAATATAATATCCCGCCCCACCAATTAATGTTTTGCCATTTTTAATATTATAACCAGTGCCACCAATTAAAGTTTTGCCTCCGGTTATACTATAAGCAGTTCCACCCACGAGGGCTTTCTAATTTGTCGCCATTTTCTCTTACCTCCTTATCCATATGTCCAATGAATAGTACCATTGGTGGAAGGATTGCTTGCGCTTGATACCAAAGCAGAACCACGATAACGGACAGTAGTATAATCAGTTCCACCTACAGAAGTTTCTCCAGTGCCACCCGATGAAACAGGGATTGTATCTATAAAACATCCGTAAGGATCAATTTTTACATTCTATAATTCTACACTATCATCATAGTTCATATCATAGAAAACACAAGTTTGATAGCCGCCTTGACTTGAACCTTCTCCAATAATATAAAATCCACCCATGTCAGAGCTATCATCAATCAAATCAAAGCTTCCACCAGTAGCAACACTTAAAGTTTGAGCAGTTAATGTACCAGTTGCTGTATTAACTTTTACATTCGCATTATATCTTGCTGCGGCTGGAGAGCCAGATGTAGGCGAGATGGCGTTTGTTAATAGAATGGGATAAGTACCAGAGGTTGTTGAAGTTTGAGTAACCATTGTATTGGCACCAGTTGCACCCACTGGTCCTGTTGCTCCTTGAGTTCCAGTTGCACCCGTAGGTCCGGTTGCACCCGTAGGTCCGGTTGCACCCGTTACACTTGCGCCAGTGGCACCGACTGGTCCAGTGGCGCCCGCACTACCAGTATTACCTTTAATCTTCGTAATATAAACCCATTTAGCAACGCTTGCGGCACCTGCAACTGTGCATTTATATACATAAGAGGTTGAAGTGTTTAAATATAAATCATTCACTTTTGCAGAGCTAACTCCACTACTAGAGAAAATAGTTGCGGTAGTGGATGTTCCAGTGATACCAGTACCAGTATACCAAGTAGCACCTGCAGCGCCGGCCGCACCCGCGCTGCCTGTTGCACCAACTGGACCTATACTACCAGTTGCGCCAGTTGGACCGACAGAGCCTGTTGCACCAACTGGTCCAATAGAACCAGTTGCACCAGTTGGACCGACAGAGCCTGTTGCACCGACCGCACCGCCTGCGCCACGAATAGAAACTCTCGTGCCAAGATAGACATAACTTGCATCTACATAGCCTACTGGATATAAATAATAACTATGTCTTAATTGGTCTCC
>JAEIGA010014873.1_pt1 | contig 11844 bp, 12 predicted proteins | sample 9270691 | NCBI WGS metagenome assembly JAEIGA01 (sample SAMN17057246, study PRJNA624740) | gut metagenome | biome: biome; isolation source: fecal sample | host: Bos grunniens | place: China: Xizang | collected 2019
ACTATAATCTGTTAGACTTTAAGGGGGAGAATACCACACGCGATGCGTTGTGCGAGTTGATGAGTGTTTATCATGCTACTGCCACTTTACGCGGCGGTAAACAATCGACAGGTACGCTCAATAGCGATGTGCCTTATATCGAATACGAGGCGGGCGACAAGACCTTGCTCGTTATTTGCAACACTTCTAAGAGTGAGCAGCAGGTCAAACTGCCCATGAAGCACCAAGGCAAAGTAGGCACTGACCTCTTGAGCAAACAACCTTGCACCTTAGGTGGTGTGACCACTTTGTCCGAATACGAATATCGTATTTATCAATTAGCTAACTAACAAATTAAAATTTAATGATTATGAAAAAATTATTCTTTTTTGTGGCAGCATTAGCACTTGCTATGTCAAGTATAGCTGCAACTCACCATCTCTACATTGACAACCAAACAGGTTGGGAGGCAACAGCGTTGTATGCATGGGCAGATGGCAGACCTGATGTGTTAGGCGGCTGGCCTGGTATTCAAGCCGCAGGTACTGTGGAGAAAGACGGAGTGACCTATTTGGATTTCCAAGTAGATGCCACCGCTTTCCCAGCTAACTTCATTTTCAATAACAATGGTGGTGGTACTCAATTGGGCGACCTCTATCTGGAGGCAGGCGACTACTATCTGGTGGCTGATGCTACCAGTTTGCGCGAAGCAGGTACCAATCCAGAACCTCCTATCGTAGAGAGTGGTACACGTACCATCTATTTGGATGTCAATGTATGGGCAAGCGACAATCCTATTTTTGCTGCATGGGTATGGAATACTGGTGATGCTGATGCTGCGGGCTATCATTTTACGCTTGTAGAAGGCACTATCTATAAAGCAGACATTCGCGACGATGCGACTAATATCATTTTCCTGCGCAAAGACCCAGCAGCTGAGGGTGCTACTACAGGCATATGGGAAGGCGAGTGGAACCGTGCACAAACAGGTATCCCTGCTGATCAAAACCTGTTTACTATCACAGCTTGGGAAGAACCATGGGGTACATGGAGCACCTATGGTACGGGTGAAGTGCAAGAGAAAGATAACTACAACCTCTACGTTAATAACCAAACAGGTTGGGCAGCGTTCCACTTGTATGCATGGGGCGATAGCGAAGTGTTTGGTACATGGCCAGGCATGGTGGCTACCGAGACTGTCGTAAAAGATGGTGTGACCTATTTGGTGTATCCTTTTACAGCGGCAAAGGGGTCTGCTGTAGCTACTTATCACCTTATTTTCCACAACAATATTGGAGAAGGTGTTGAGGGTGATATGCGTCAGTTGTTTGATATCACTGAGGCACGTGATTACTATGTGACTGTGAAGAGCGATGCAGTTCTGGAAGAAAATTATACCGATGTAGAGTCTGTTGTTGCTCCTCAAAGTGAAGCGAAGAAAGTGATTCGCAATGGTCAGATGATGATTGTGCGCGATGGCTGCGTATTCAATGTTTTGGGTGCTGAACTCTAATCCATAGATGAAAAAGTGTTTGTTCCTCATATTAGGATTGTTGGCGATGGTGGTTCCATTGTCTGCCGCATTGACGGTGGACTATACGGAGCCATTGTCCGACAACAATCGCGTCATATATGAGTTGAATGTATATGACTTTACGCCTCAAGGCACTTTCGCTGCTGCTGAGCAGCGATTGCCTGAGTTGCGTAAGTTGGGTATAGATATTATTTGGCTGATGCCTATCTATCCGCGAGGTGTGGTAGGCAAGATAGGTTCGTTGGGTAGCCCTTATGCTGTAAAGGATTACAAGGCAGTGAATCCCCATCACGGTACCATGACGGATTTGCAATCATTTGTGGCTGCGGCGCACGAGTTGGGCATGAAGGTGTGGTTGGACTGGGTACCTAACCATACAGCCAAAGATCATGCCTGGGTATCTGCTCATCCCGAGTATTACCACCGTGTCAATGGGGTGATTCAGACTCCGCCTTATTTTGGCGATGTATATCAGTTGGACTTTCTGTTTTCTACGGGCTTGGCAGATGCAATGATTGATGCCATGCTGTATTGGGTGAATCAGGCAGATATAGATGGTTTTCGTTGCGATTATGTATCATCCACGTGGATTGGTGCCAAGTTCTTGAAGCGTGCCATTGAGGCGTTGCAGAACAATAATCATGGCAAACGCGTAGAGTTCTTGGCGGAAGCCGATTTCTCTGACCCTAATGTGTCGAACTCCTCCAACAATCTCTTCGCTGCTGGTTTTGACTATGATTATGCATGGGGTTTTGCGGACGCCATTAAGTCTGTGGGTAAAGGTAACAATGTCTCGGCACTCACCAATGCCGCCAACTCTATGTTATCTACGCTCACCAACCAGTATAGCCAAATGAGCCGTATGGCATATATCACCAATCATGACGATATAGGTAATAACTTCAGTGGCAACTATCTAACGGCTGTAGGCAATAATGTGGCTCCGCTGACTGTGATGTACTTCACTTTTTGCGGTATGCCATTGTTGTATAATGGGCAGGAGATAGGGCAAACGAAGATTCTGAATTACTTTGAGCGCAACAATATAGATTGGAACAAAGTGAATGTGCCTTTGGCAAACACCATCCGCGCTTTAGTGGCACTCAAGCATACGCAGCCCGCTTTAGCGGATGGTACAGCGGCAGAGCGTGCCACTACGCGAATATTATCCACCAATCATTCTTCGGTGTTCGCCTTCGAAAAGCAGAAAGGTGACAACCGCGTGATTGTGGTCATCAGTTTGAGCGATAGCCCTGTGGATGTGCGTTTGTCAGGTGTCAGTTCGGGCTCGTATGAACGAGTGATTGATAGTCAGACGATTGGCTCGGGCTTTGCCACTACAACGGTAAACCTGAATAGTTCTTCTTCTATTCATTTGGCAGGCAAGGGGTATCATGTATATACCAACGATATGGCACCTGCGCCAGTCACTACCTACCATATCTATATCAACAATCAAACGGGTTGGAGTCAAACGGCTCTGTATGCGTGGGAGAATGGTCGAAATGATATTTTGGGCGGTTGGCCTGGTATTCGACCTGCGGGTACGGTCAATAAGAATGGCGTTACGTATCTTGATTTTCCCGTAGAGGCGTATGTTTTTCCTGCTAACTTTATATTTAATAACAATGCAGGAGGCAAACAACTTCGCGATATTTACCTCTCTCAGGTGGGTAATTACTACCTCACTGCCACCAGCGATGCGATTACGCAAGATGATTTCTCTACTGCTGTTAACCAGGCAGTAATAGAAAATCAAACCCGTAAATTCATTCATGACGGACAACTTTTCATCACCCGCGAGGGGGTGAACTATACCATATTAGGTAATAAACAATAAATATTTATATGCGTATGAAAAAAATACTATTTTCGATTCTATTGACTATGGCTTCTGCTATAGCAATGAATGTTAGTGCAGGTACTCGCACTATATATTTAGATGCAACTGTGTGGTCATCTGATGGCCCTGTCTTTGCTGTGCATGTTTGGAATGTAGGTGATGCAGATGCTGCTGATTATACATTAACTCTTGTAGAAGGCAATATTTACAAGGCAGAGATTCGTGATGATGCTACTCAGGCTATCTTTTTACGGCAAGATCCTGCTAAGGTAGATCCAAGCAATGTATGGGCAGGAGAATGGAACCGTGCACAAACAGGTATCCCTGCTGATCAAAACTTATTTACTATCACTTCTTGGGAAGATCCATGGGGTACATGGAGCGTATATGGTGTAACTCCAGAGCCCGAACCAGTCGGTACTCGCACTATATACTTAGATGCAAATATGTGGAATACAGATGGTGCTATTTTTGCAGTGCATGTTTGGAATGCTTCTGATGCAGAAAACAAAAATGCAGGTTACCAACTTACTCATGTGGAAGGCAGTATTTACACTGCAGAAATTCGCGATGATGCTACCAATGCAATATTTGTTCGCAAGGACCCTAACGCAGAAGATGCAACTGCTAATGTATGGAACGGAGAATGGAATCGCTCAGAGACGACTATTCCAAGTGATAAGAATCAATATACAATTACAGCGTGGTCAGCAGAAGGATGTACAGAAAATTGCCTCTCCATTGGCGAATGGAGTGTATATGGTGCAACTCCAGAACCCGAACCAATCGCAGATGTGATTGTTAAAGTGAAGAAACCAGCAGATTGGGATGGATTATCTATATGGGCTTGGGGGACTCAGGATGCTACGTGGATGGTGCAATTTACTGCGTGGCCAGGTGTGGCTTGTACCGAAATAGGCAATGATTGGTATCAATTTACAGTGAAAGCAGATGCGTGGTTCATGTTTAATGATGGACAAGAGTCAACCTCTGTTCAAACAGCAGCTGCTAATGCTCCAACAGCCACTTGTTATACTATTTCTGAAGAAACGAATACTGACGGACATCACTTGCTTGTAGATGCTGATTGCGCAATAGCAGGTACACCATCAACAGAAACCGTATATGAGCGAGATGTAAGAAACGGTTATTATGGCACAATCTGTTTGCCATTCTCCTCTAATAACATCACGGGTGTAACGCTCTATAGTATTGCAGGTCAAACGGAAGATGGCAATGGCTTGTACCTTGATTCCGAAAGCGAATTGCAAGCAGGCGTACCTTATTTCTTCTTGGCGAACAGTACAAAGTTAGTAGTAACTGCTACAGGCGAAAGTACCTTTACCCCAAATGCCGACCATTGGTATCCAAGTGGCAATGGTTTGGTTGGATATATTAACGATGGACATGAGGAGTATATTCCACAAAACTTGTATCACTATATGCTTAAGGATAATGGTTTATATCAAGTAAATTCTATAGCCATCGTTCGTTCTAAGTATGCATATGTGAATTGGAGTGATATACCTACTACGGCTGCAGAGTTGGCTCCTGGTCGTCAACGCCGTGTAATCGGCGCACAACATACAACAACGGGTGTGGATAATATAGAACAAACGATAACTCCAACCAAGATATTGCGTGATGGACAGTTGTTGATTATCCGTGACGGACAATTATTCACAATCACAGGTCAAATGGTTAAATAACGAGAAAGGAGGATATGATGAAAAAGCAATATATGGCTCCTGCCACAATGATGGTAGAAATAGGATGCACTACACATTTACTAAGTGGTTCTGGTCCTGATTTATCGAAGACAGGTTATACCAACCCTCTCCCAGATCATTACGCAGACTGATTAGCAGTCTTTACAAAAGAAAGAAGGAATTCCATTGTTCGGGATTCCTTCTTTTTTCTTAGCGCGTGTTAGCCAAGCAACGCCTTGCACCCTTCCATGAGGTCGCGGTAGGTGGCTTCGAAGTCACCTGTGTACCATGGATCGGCTACATCGCGGTTGAGCAGACAGCGGATCTTAGGTTGAGGCAAAGCCGCGTCATGCTGCATAAGATCATCGCCTAACACACGGCGGAGATTGCGGATATTGTAGTCTTCCATGCAGAGAATCATATCGAAGTTCTCATAATCCTCGTGCGTAATCTGACGTGCCGCGTGGCGCGTGAAAGGAATACCATGTGCCGACAAGCAACGCTTAGCTAGCGGGTAAATATCATTGCCAATCTCCTCACGCGAAGTGGCGCAAGAGTCAATAACATAAGTCTCACCTTCTTGCTCGGTGAGATGACGCATAATCATTTCTGCCATTACACTACGACAGATATTACCATGACAAACAAATAGAATCTTTTTCATTGCTCTATATTTTTAGCTTTGGGTACAACGAATCCTACCACAATGCAGCCTATTAATCCTGCTACCCATACGATTATACGGATGACCCAATCTTGGATAAAAAAGATAGTGGAGATAGCTACCATCGTTGCCATTAACAGAATGATAGATATGCGTTTGCGCGTAGTTAGTCCACCTTTTTCTTGGTAGTCTCGAATGTATTTACCCAAGAATGATTGTAAAAGCCATGCCTGCAGACGAGGTGAACTCTTGTAAAAACACCACGAAGCAAGCAAAACAAGCGGTGTGGTGGGCAAACCTGGCACCACCACACCTATCGTTCCCAAAATAACCGCAATACACCCAGCTACAATGAAAATAATACGAGCGTATGTATTACGTGTTTTGGTATTTTTCATTCGATTACTTTTTGGTAAAAGTGAAAGAAATACCATTAAATGATACATTCACTTGGGTCGCAGAAGTCAATTGGAATACACCGCAGTTAGGGTGTCCAATGTATTGTGTGAGTTCGGGGTGCTCATCAAGATTGTGTGGCACTACCGCTCCCATACCTGCTGCTGGACAATAATAGACATCACCCTTAACGGTACCTGAATGAACGCCCTTGTCATCAACTGTATGATAATAGATCTCTGCTTTGTTGTCTTCGCTCACAGTGATGGTGATAGATGCTACCAACTCATTCCATTTCCAAACGCCTTGCAGAGATTTTGGCATATTGTTGGCTTTTGGTTGCTTGGTGAGAATGTAAAAATCACCTAACTCCTCTAAGGTCATTGTCATAGGATTGCTACTAGCAATGATATGGCACTTACTCTCTATGAAGTCTGTGGTAATGAAACAGTTTCCGTTCTCCTGGTTAAAACTGGTCAAAGTACCCATCGTACCGATTTGCTCGTTGAAGAACTCATCCACATTAATCATGGTTATATTGGTAGTTCCTTTTGAATCTTTTGGGTACACCAACAAATCAATTCCCATGTCATTAATACGGTTTGATTTCCAAAGTCCAACGATGTTGATTGTTGGTTTAGGACGTACACCACGATAGAATATTGCGGAACCTTCTACCATAGTGAGGTTGAGTGTGGAGTCAGTGGTAGCCCTCAAAGGTATTACTTTTCCCTCTCCTACGAGTCTTCCTTTTCCTGTTGCTGCATCGTATGTAACTACCATAGCTTGTTCTACTGGATCATCTTCTGTGTAATAAGTGATAAGTGTAGCTGTTGTTGCATCAGTGATATCCAATCCGTACCATTGGTTAGGTTCTTGACTTGCTGCTTCCCAATAGCCTCTGATATCCTCAGGATAGGTAATTACCGTTTTTTGTTGACAACTTGTTGCCATCAGTGCCACTACGAGTGTTAGTGTGGCGAGGTACATAATCTTTTTCATACTCTTTTGTTATTGTTTACAGATAATACTTGCTGCGTTATTTGGGGCAGACTCTGTGCCTAAAATTGTCTGAATCTGCTTGTAATCATTGAGCATTTGCGCTCGGTATGTTTGATCGTTGAGTAGTCGTCTAAGTTCCTTCTCCACGTTGGCTTGTGTGAAACGACTAGCGACCAATTCTTGTATAGTCTCTCTTTTAGAGATGATATTCACTAATGTGAAATGCTTGATTCTAAATAGGATAGGCTTGAGTATCCATTCGTGGTACTTGCTTCCTGCCACATAATAGACGGCCGTCTGTGGACAACCGATGAGGGCTGTTTCTAGCGTAGCAGTACCCGAATTGACCACTGCTGCTTTGGCCTGTGAGAGTAGTGTGTAGGTATCGCGAGTCAAAGTCTCGCCTTGTAGATAGGGTTGGTAAAATGAATCATCTATTCCTGGTGCTCCTGTGACCACGATACGATATTGACTACCAGCTACTTCGCGCGCTGCGGCTAACATCGTAGGCAAACAGTGGCTGATTTCGCTACGTCGTGAACCGGGCAATATAGCAATAATGTTTTCATCTCTCTCTGCCTCTTCGCCTTCTCGCCTCTTCGCCTTATATTCTCTGATGCAGTCCGCTGTCGGATTGCCTACATATTGGCACTTGTATCCATACTTAGCGTAGAAGGCAGGTTCAAAGGGGAATATACCCAAAATGTCGTTCGCATATTTGGCTATTTGGTGTACGCGCCACTCTTTCCATGCCCAAATTTTAGGTGGGATATAATAGACGATTCGCGTATTAGGCAAATGCTCGTGGCAGAACTTAGCAATGCGCAGGTTGAACGATGGATAGTCAATCAGGATCAGTGTATCAGGTTTCTCTTGGAGTAGTGCTTGTTGGGCAATGCGCAGGTTTCGGCGTACTTTGTGTAGGTTCGCAATAACAGCTATAAATCCCATGTATGCCATATCGCGGTAGTCAACACGAATATCGCACCCCTCCGCGCGCATCTTGTCGCCACCTAATCCTACAAAGATTGCTTGCGAGTCTTTTTCTCGCAACGCTTTCATTAGGTTGGAACCGTGAAGGTCACCTGATGCTTCTCCTGCTATGATAAAATACTTGTGACTAATACCTTAAATCTTAATAATCAATTTATTATGCCATAAACGCGATACTTGCTATAAGGTAGGGTAGTGCGCCAATGAGTACGCCTTTAGCCAATTTCCACACCTCCATAGTATAGAACACGAACAATAATGCCAAGTTAGGAAATATCCCAACTTGCATAATTTTACCTAAAATAGGCCCCATCAAATCCATGTTGAACGCCTCAAATGTGTACCACAAATTGAAGCGCTCAATGTAAACATATCCTACGATAGCAGGTAATGCTAGTCCTAATAGGATACCAATCCAGTATTTATCAAATCTCTGCGTAGGCGGTTTGATCTATTGTGCAGGGATGTACACTGACATAATGGTTGTTCATTGCCCATATATCGGTATCCTCTGCTTCGGGTTCCATATTTACAAATTCTCCGGTTAACCAATAATATTTCTCTCCCTTCTCGTTTACGCGCTCTTCCATCTCTTTTTGCCAGAAGCCGCGGCATTGGCGTGTCCAACGTACACCTTGCAGTTCGCCTACGGGGGCATTGATGTTGTAGCATACACCGTATGGCATACCTTCTTCTATCAGGTGACGAGTGAGTTCGAGGATATAGTTTTCAAAATAACTAAAATCGGCTTCAGGCTGATGGTCATCAATCGAATAGCCGATCGCTGGGATTCCGTGTTCTGCTGCCACAAATACTGCACCCATTGTACCTGAATAGATCACATTGATAGCAGCGTTTGAACCGTGGTTAATACCGCTAGCAAGCAGGTTGATACGTGCAGGGTCGCCTTCAAAGAGTACGTCTAATGCTAATTTCACGCAGTCGCTTGGCGTACCGTTGGTGGTATAGACCGTAGCATTCTTGTGCCACTCTTCGCTCCCCCAATTGGGATCATTGAGCGGGCGTAGATACATAGGTTGTTGCACGGTAATGGCATTGCTCATGCCGCTTCGTGGCCCATCTGGGGCAACGACAGTCACGTGCCCCAGTTGGGTCAAGATGCGTACGAGCGTTAGGATACCTTTGGCTCCCCAGCCGTCATCGTTGGTTATCAGAATCTCCATTATCCGACTACTGCCCAAACTACGTCTATCACTTTCTTTGCCAACTCGTCAGCCTCTTCCATGGTAGCAGCCTCGGAGTATACACGGATAATTGGCTCTGTGTTTGATTTACGGAGGTGTACCCAACCGTCTGCAAAGTCAATCTTTACGCCGTCTTTATCGTTGATGCGCTCACCAGCGAATTTACCTTTTACTGCTTCCAACACTTTGTCCACGTCAATCTCTGGGGTGAGGTCGATGCGGTTCTTAGAAATGCAGTAGTCTGGGAAGGTAGCACGCAACTCGCTCACCTTGCAGCCTTTTTGTGCCAAACTGCTGAGGAACAATGCGATACCTACCAATGCATCACGACCATAGTGGCTTGCTGGGTAGATTACACCACCGTTTCCTTCGCCGCCAATCACGGCGTTGGTACGTTTCATCTCTGTGGTTACGTTCACCTCACCTACTGCACTTGCGCTATATGAGCCGCCATGTTTCACTGTTACATCGCTCAATGCGCGGGTAGATGACATATTGCTAACTGTGTTACCTGGTGTATGACTCAGTACGTAATCAGCTACGGAAACAAGTGTGTATTCCTCACCAAACATCTCGCCGTCCTCGCAGATGATAGCCAAACGATCCACGTCAGGGTCTACTACGAAACCTACATCTGCTTTACCTTCACGCATGAGGTCGCTGATTTGTGTCAGGTTTTGTGGGATTGGCTCTGGGTTGTGTGCGAAGTGACCTGTTGGTTCGCAGTTGAGTTCGATGATGTTCTTCACACCCAATGCACGCAGGATGGCAGGGATAGCCACACCGCCGATAGAGTTCACGCAGTCGATAGCTACGGTGTAGTTCTTCGCTTCGATAGCCGCTTTGTCCACCAATTCGAGTGCCATCACGTCGCGAACGTGGTCTGGCAAGTAGTCGCGGTGAGTGATATGACCGAGGTCATCCACTTCTGCGAAATTGAAATCTTCTGCTTCTGCGATAGCCAATACCTCTTTGCCTTCTTGGTCGTTGAGGAACTCGCCTTTCTCGTTTAGCAATTTCAATGCGTTCCATTGTTTTGGGTTGTGGCTTGCAGTCAGGATAATACCGCCTGCTGCTTTCAGTCCTGTTACTGCCAACTCGGTTGTAGGAGTAGTAGCCAAACCGATGTTAATCACATCGTATCCCATACCAATTAAGGTACCGCATACTAGTTGGTCCACCATTTCGCCGCTCAAACGAGCATCGCGACCTACTACGATTGTTTTGTTGTCTGGAATCATCGCCTTACGTTGTGTAGCGTAAGCTGCGGTGAAACGTACTACATCTACTGGGCTCAAGCCCTCTGCAACGCGACCACCGATAGTGCCGCGAATGCCTGAAATACTTTTTACAAGTGCCATAGTATTAGAATCGTTTAATTTGAATTTTCATATCGTATCCACGAGGGATTACATTGCTATTGTCATCGGTATTTCCCAAACGACTTGGGCAGATGATTTTGCATTGTGCTCCTGAATATTTTAGATGTTCCAATGCGATTTGCCAACCAGTGCATGAGTTTTCGCTTGCTACCAGGTATTGCAACTCTGTTGGGTGAGGTTGGTCGTCTGAGTTCCAAAAACGCATGGTGTCTGCGTATGCCTCCAATGTGTATTGGATATAGCGCAGTAGCACCACATCTTTGGCCTCCAAAGCTGCTTTGGTGGTGTCACCTGTTTCTACCAAATGGAAATAGAAGTTGTCGTAATCGGGTACTTTCCAATACACTTTCTCGCCCCATTCGGTAGGTTTTTCGGTTACTACTTCAATCCCTTGTCGAGCGATGAAGTTCTCTATCAGTTTCTGCTCTTCTTTGAGCGCGTTGGAATAGGTGTTGTTATTGCAACTTGCCAGTATGGCGCCTATTAGTAGTAAAATATAAATACTTATTTTTCTCATTCGTTGTTGATTGTCAATGTGATAACTAAGTTTGTATAGGGTTTAATCGAGTTTGTTCCTTCTGTTCCGTAGGCGGTGTACCATGGTGCTACGATGCGTATTTGTTCGCCTCTATTCATTTGTTTCAGGCTGCGATTGATAGCCACAGGCAAGTCGCCACTTCCTACCGTGAACCTATCTTCTATGTCGGCGACTGTTTGTCCATTGAGTTCTGCCATTTGCAGATGGAGGGTTACTGCTTCGCCTGCTTGTAGGGAGTCTGCGTATGATTGGATAGTCTTGGTGTGCCAAAAACCGAACTCGTCCAATATGTATGTGGCACTATCGTTCTCTACCCATTCGCTACATGCTTTGTCTGCGGCACTTGCCATCTGCATGTTGAATGTCATTTGTGCCATTAGGGCGGAGTCGGGTTCTTGTTTCTCGCTTAGTCGGCGTACGGGTTGAGGTTGTTGCGTACAACCCACCATTATCAATAGCCAACAGCCAATCACCAATAGCCTAATCGCCAATCGCCTCATTTCGCTATGCGCAGCAGGTATTGTCCGTATTGTGTTTTCTCCATTGCTTTGCCTAGGGCGCGAAGGTCATCGGTGCTGATCCAACCTTGTCGCCATGCG
>JAEIGA010014874.1_pt1 | contig 11844 bp, 6 predicted proteins | sample 9270691 | NCBI WGS metagenome assembly JAEIGA01 (sample SAMN17057246, study PRJNA624740) | gut metagenome | biome: biome; isolation source: fecal sample | host: Bos grunniens | place: China: Xizang | collected 2019
AGCGGCTTACGCCGATATACCCGCAAGCGAACGCTTACTGCCGATGGTGGAGCAAGTGATACTCCAACGCGATTTTTCACGCAGAACACTATGCCTTTATGTCGTTTAAGACTCTTTTCCCATAATCTTTGGGACACATGTGCCCTCTAACTAAATCACTCATCTCGGCAGTTTGGACTTGCTTTTTCTGAAATTTGTGGTATATTCCCTCCACCGCGGTAGCCAATCCGGTTACCGGGTGTTCGAACAAAAACATAAAACACTAGTATATATTATGAAGAAGATCGCTATCCTCGCTCTTACCGCCGCTGCTTTCGTGTCCTGCCAGCAGCAGCAGCAGCAGCAGCCCGCTCCGGAGCCCGTTCCCGCTCCCGCTCCCGCCGTGGAAGTTGTAAAGGGCAAGTAAGTCACCCGGAAAGGTTTTCCCTTTCCTGTTCTTACTGAATTTTACAAGATATGCGCCTATCCATCCGGATAGGCGCATGTTTTTATGCTTAAACTCTTCTATCCAAGTACATTTTTCGCACTTTAGGCTTGATTTGTACTAAAATACTGCTATAGTGTGTTTAGCCTGCCAAGCTAATCTTGTTTGGTCAGGTACATCAAACAACATCAAAACAAGTAAGATAATTATGAAGAAGATTGCTATCCTCGCTCTTACCGCCGCCGCTTTCGTGTCCTGCCAGCAGCAGCAGCAGCAGCAGGTTCCCGCTGAGCCGGTTGCTCCCGCTCCCCCCGTGGAAGTTGTAAAGAGCAAGTAAGTGATTATGGGAAGGCTTCCCTTCCCTGCTTCACATTCAATTACGCGTCTGGTAATCCCAGACGCGTTTTTGTTTATCTTAAATCTCTGCCCTCAGGCAGAAATTCTCTCGCCCGCAGGGCGAAATTATCTCCCGGCTCAGCCGGGAACTTATCTCTGCGACAGCAGAACTTATCTCATCTGCCGCGCAGCGGCAGATGATGATAAAGTGTGTAATCCTCTGCGTCCGCAGGGCGCAGGTTTATTTCCTTCCCATGTTAGCTTTTTTGGTATTCAGGCTTGAAACCAGCATACGGTGTATTCTGTTGCGTTTATAACGTAAATCCTTGATAATTTCGGGCGAAAGAATACCAGCGCCTTCAAGGACATCCAACCAATACCCTGTTTCCGCGCATTCTTTCATAGCAGTTTGAAGTTTAAAAACAAAGTCATCCTCGCTATATCCGTATTGAGCTTCGCGAATATTTGCGCCTATGCTGGTTCCAGAACGGAGAATCTGGTCTTTAACGATACCACACCCCCTGATGGTGCGCATATGGGTTACGATTTCAATGGCAAATTGAAGAGATTGTTCAGCAAGAGGAGAATTCTGTATCGACATGTATGGATTATATACCGCTTCTTTGTGGAAAGGCAAGGTTTATTTATCATCATCTGCCGCTGCGCGGCAGATGAGATAAGTTCTGCTGACGCAGAGATAAGTTCCCGGCTGAGCCGGGAGATAATTTCGCCCTGCGGGCGAGAGAATTTCTGCTGCGCAGAGATTTTTTGAACAACTTCGCATAATATTTTTGAACATCTGGTCATGCGGAGGTATCACAACCCTTATGATGAACAACAATCTTACTACAAAATTCATGGAAGGGCTGCAGGCAGCGCAGAAGGCAGCGCAATCTGCGGGGCGGGCGCAGATATACCCGGCCGAGCTGCTGCTGGCGCTGATGAAGCAGGAGGGCGGCGTGCTGGGTGCGGTGCTCACCCGTGCGGGAGTGGATGGCAACCGTCTGGAGCGCGAACTGGAGGCGCAGCTGGAGCGGCAGCCGCGACAGCGCGGCGGTGTGGCGCAAAGCCCCGGCATAGGGCCGGAGCTGGACCGGGCGCTGAATGCCGCCGAGCAGCAGAGGCAAAGCATGAAGGATGACTACCTGAGCGTAGAGCACTTTGTGCTGGGCATATTCGAGGCAGATGCCACGCTTTCGCCCATACTGGAGAATTGCGGGCTCACGAAAGTGCGGTATCTGGAGGCGCTTAAGGAAGTGCGCGGCAACCAGCGCATCACCGACCAGGAGCCTGAGCAGAAATACCAGACCCTGGAAAAATACGGCACCGATTTGACCGCCCGCGCGCGCCAGGGGAAGATAGACCCGGTCATCGGGCGCGATGCCGAAATCCGCCGGGTGCTGCAGATACTTTCGCGCCGCACCAAGAACAACCCGGTGCTCATCGGCGAGCCCGGCGTAGGCAAAACCGCCATAGCCGAAGGGCTGGCGCGCCGCATTGTGAATGGTGACGTGCCGGAAAGCATGAAAGGCAAGCGCCTGGTGAGCCTCAATATCGGCTCTATGCTGGCAGGTGCCAAATACCGCGGTGAGTTCGAGGAACGCCTCAAGGCATTTATCAAGGAAGTGACTGCCAGTAATGGCGAAATCATCCTCTTCATCGACGAGCTGCACACCCTGGTGGGAGCTGGAGCCGGGGGCGAAGGAGCCATGGACGCCGCCAACCTGCTCAAACCCGCGCTGGCGCGTGGCGAACTGCGCACCATCGGCGCCACCACACTGGATGAATACCGCAAGTACATCGAAAAGGATGCCGCGCTGGAGCGCCGCTTCCAGCCGGTGTATGTGGCCGAACCCAGCGTGGAGGATACCATTGCGATACTGCGAGGCCTGAAGGAACGCTACGAGGTGCACCACGGCGTGCACATCACCGACGGCGCGCTGGTGGCCGCCGCCACCCTGAGCAACCGCTACATCACCGACCGATTCCTGCCGGACAAAGCCGTGGACCTGGTGGATGAGGCCGCCGCACGCCTCAAGATTGAGCTCGATTCCATGCCCAGCGAAATCGACGAGCTGAACCGCAGCGCCATGCAGCTGGAAATGGAACGCCAGGCCCTGGCACGCGAGAAGGACGCCGATTCAAAGGCCCGACTGGAAAAAATCACCCGCGAGCTGGCCGACACCCGCGAGAAGGCAGACGCCATGGTGGCACAGTGGAAGAGCGAGAATGACATCGTTGTGAAAGCCCGCGATGCCCAGAAAAAGATAGACACCCTGCGCACCGAGGCCGAGCAGGCCCAGCGCAAAGGCGATCTGGGCCGCGCCTCCGCCATCCTCTACGGGGAAATTCCCGCAGCCGAGCATGCCGCACGGGAAGCCCGCGAAGCGCTGGCCTCCCTGCAGAAAACCGGCACTGCCCTGCTGAAGGAAGAAGTAACCGAAGCCGACATTGCCAAGGTGGTCTCCACGTGGACCGGTATTCCCGCTGCCCGCATGGCTGAGGGCGAGCGCGAAAAGCTGCTGCACATGGAGGAACGCCTCGGGCAGAGACTCATCGGCCAGAAAGAAGCTGTGAAAGCCGTGGCAGATGCCGTACGCCGCTCCCGCGCCGGACTGCAGGACGAGAACCGCCCGCTCGGCTCATTCATCTTCCTGGGGCCCACCGGTGTGGGCAAGACCGAACTGGCCAAGGCCCTGGCTGATTTCCTCTTCGATGACGAAGCAGCCATGGTGCGCATCGACATGAGCGAGTACATGGAAAAACACAGCGTGTCGCGCCTGATTGGCGCACCTCCAGGCTATGTGGGATACGATGAGGGTGGCCAGCTCACGGAAGCCGTGCGCCGCCGGCCCTACAGCGTGGTGTTGTTCGATGAGATTGAGAAAGCCCACCCGGATGTATTCAATGTGCTGCTGCAGGTGCTGGACGATGGCCGCATCACCGATGGCCAGGGGCGCACGGTGGATTTCACCAACACGGTGCTCATCATGACCAGCAACATCGGCAGCCAGTTCATCCTGAACGAAACCGATGCCGCCACCCGCAACACCCGCGCGCTGGATGCCCTGCGCGGCCACTTCCGCCCGGAATTCCTCAACCGCATCGACGAAATCATCATCTTTGACCGCCTGCAGGAGGAGGATTTGAAGCAGATTGTCGGTATTCAGCTGAACCGCGTGCTCAAACGGCTCGAAAACCGCGGGCTCAAAATGCAGCTCAGCGATGCCGCCGCCGCCCTGGTGGCAGAGCATGGCTACGACCCGGTCTACGGCGCCCGCCCGCTCAAACGCGCCATTCAGCACGATATTCTGGACCCCCTCAGCATTGCCATCCTGGAAGGTCGCTACCCCGAAGGCAGCACCGTGTTCATCGATGCCGAAAACGGGCAAATCATGATGAAATGAAATCAGAATTCAGAATGTGAATGGCGTGTGCGACTGGCAGCGCACCTGTACCCAAAACCACCTGAGATACTCTCAGGTGGTTTTCATTATCCCGCGCGGCCGGAAGGCTGCGCGCCAGCTTGTCATTCTGCCTTCTGAAATCAGCATTCCCTACTCCCCGCTTGACACCTCAAACTGCCTGTGATACAACAACTACATGGCTAAAGTATATACAACTACCCAGAAGGCAGGTCTCTGGTCCACCATCGGAGCCGGGGCACTGATGATAGCAGCAGGCACAGGCATCTTTGTGGCCATGAACTGCTCAAACGAAAAAGTGGATGGCGGTTACGCTGCCTATGTGTACACCAACCCGATTTTCGGCATCAAGGAATTCCGCAGCGTCATCAAAGGACCGGGCGGCACCGGCTATGTATGGCGCCAGAAATCCATCCCGATTTGCGTGACACCTTACACCATGACCGAAAATTTTGACGACATCCGCGCGGCAGACCAGCTGAAAATGAAAGCGGAAGCATACCTGGTGTACCGTATTGATGCAAACAAGGTCAAGGAATTCGTGGAAAATTACGGCGCCATTGCCGATGTCCCGAACAACCCGGACGAGATTGCCAAAGATGCGTATGATTCCTTCATCTGCCAGCCGTTCCGCACCGCGGTACGCACGGCCATTGCCCAGTTCCGCGGGCTGGAGGCACCAGCCAAGATTCCTGAGATAACCCAGATGGTGGAAGCCAGCCTCCGCAAACAGCTGGAAGGCACCCCCTTCATTGTGGAGAGCGTCACCATCGGCTCCACCCTGCCGCCGGAAAGCGTGACGGCGGGTATCACCAAGAAAGTGGAAGCCACGCAGGAATACGAACGCCAGGCCATCATGCTGGAAATCGCCAAGCGCTCCGAGGAAATTGCAGAGGCAGAAGGCCGCGCCAAAGCCAACCGCGTGAACCAGGAAGCCCAGGGTGAACTGCTGCGCGCCAAAGCTGAGGCAGATGCCAAGCTCTACGCCAAGCAGCAGGAAGCCGCCGCCATTGTCGCCATGAAAAAGGCAGAATCCGAAGGCATGATTCTGGAAGCAGCGGGCAAGAAAGCGCTCAATGAAGCCATTGGCGAAAACATCATCCGCGTGGAAACCATCCGCAATCTGGACAAGATTAAATTCCCGCACATTCTGGTGGGCAGCGATGCTGTAAGCCCGCTTTTTGACGCCCTGCAGAATATCCGCAAAGCCGTTGCACCAGCCGATTCTGCCGCGGCGCCAGCACCGCAGCAATGACCCCGGACCCCGTTTCCCTTCACATACCCCCGGCCTCGCTCCGGGGGTATTGTTTTCTGCTGCGCGCAATTTCCTTGCTACAAGGTAGGATTCCGGCTTGACCCGCGCGAATGCGATGTGCTAAGATGAGGGGCTGAGAGGAACACAACAGACACCATGTACATCAACCGCGAAATATCCTGGCTTGAATTCAACCAGCGCGTGCTGAACCAGGCACAGCGCCAGGAGCTGCCGTTGCTGGAACGGGTGAAATTCCTCTCCATCAGCGCCAGTAACCTGGATGAATTTTTCCAGGTGCGCGTGGGCGGGCTCATGCTGCTGCGGCAGACCGGCAAGTTCAAGCCCGATATCACCGGGCTTTCGCCCAGTGAACAGCTCGACCGCATCCGCGAGCGCGCAGGCGCCATGGTGGATGAGCAATACAAGCTGCTGCAGGAGGTGCTCATGCCGCTTATGGAAGAAGCCGGGCTCAGCCCGCTGCAGCTGGATGAGCTCAGTGAAGCGCAGCACGCCGGGCTCGAAGAGTATTTCATCAACAATATAGCACCTGTGCTCACACCGCTGGCCATGGAGGTGGAACTGCCCCCCATGCTGCCGAATCTGAGCCTCATCCTCGGGGTGGAACTGCAGGCAGAAGGCACGCCGGAAACGCGCTTTGTCGCCATGACGCTGCCGGAATCCCTGCCCCGCCGGGTGCAGTCTGCCGTGCTGGGCCGCAAGGGGTACGTGATGCTGGAGGACGTGGTAAGCCGTTTCTGCCCCCTGCTTTTCCCGGGAGAAAAAGTAGTAAGCACCACCCCCTTCCGCGTGACGCGCAATGGCGACATTGCCGTGGCAGAGGAAGAAGGCGGCGACTTTGCCCGCGAAATGGAAAGTGTGCTGGTGGCACGCAAGTTTTCGGACTGCGTGCGCCTGGAGCTGCCAGCCGCCACACCGGAGCGCGTGGCAAAGCGCATAGCCGGTATCGTGGGGGCAGATGGTGATGCCACCTACCGGGTGCCGGGCTTCCTGCGGCTGGTGGATTTCGGGCAGATGGCGTTTGAACCGGGGAACGACCAGCACAAAGTGCCCGCCTGGACCCCCTGCTGGCCAGCCGGGGTGGATGCCTCGCTGAGCATGTTCGAGAACATTGCACAGGGGGACATCCTCATCCACAACCCGTACGAAAGCTATGAGCCGGTGGTGAAACTCATCGAGGAAGCTGCACAGGACCCGGATGTGATTGCCATCAAGCAGGTGCTCTACCGCACGGCAGAAAACTCACGCTTCATTGCCGCGCTCTGCCGCGCCGCCGAAACCGGCAAACAAGTTACCGTACTGGTCGAGCTCAAAGCCCGTTTTGACGAGCGCCTGAATCTGGCACAGGCAGAAACACTGCAACGCTCCGGCGTACAGGTGGTATACGGAGTCAAGGGATTCAAGACCCACGCCAAGATTATGCTCATTGTGCGCCGGGAGAACGGAGGTCTGCGCCGATACTGCCACATCGGCACCGGCAACTACAACGAAAAGACCGCCCGCATCTACAGCGACCTCTCGCTGCTCACCTGCAACGAGCACCTGGGGGCAGATGCCTCGCAGTTCTTCAACTCCGTAACCGGACTGACACGACTCATGCGTTTCCGCCGCATGTACCCCTCGCCCGCCGCCATGAAAAACAGGCTGCTGGAACTCATAGCAGCCGAAACCCACCGCGCCAGGCAGGGAGAACGCGCCATCATCCGCGCCAAGATGAACTCCCTGAACGATACGGAAATGATGGATGCGCTGGAACGAGCCGCCGAAGCCGGTGTCAAAATACGCCTGAATATACGCGGCATCTGCTGCTGGGCACCCACCAGCGAAAAGGCACAGGCCTGCACGCGTATCACCAGCATCGTGGACCGCTACCTGGAGCACGCACGCCTCTTCCACTTCCACAATGGCGGCAACCCGCTGGTCTACATGGCCAGTGCTGACTGGATGAGCCGCAACCTGGACCGCCGAGTCGAGCTGATGGTGCCGGTGGAAGAACCGCAGCTGGCGTTGCGGATTCTGGATATACTGGATGCCTGTTTCAAGGATAACACCCAGGCCAGCGATATGGCGCCCGATGGTTCCTACCACCCTGCCGCAGGACGCAGAAAATCCTTTGCCATGCAGGCACACCTGCAGCGCGAAGCCCGCCGCCGAGCACGCAACCAGGAAAGCGATAACATACGCACACTGGAACCCCACCGCCCCCGCAAGGCATAAACGGATTACTTCCCGGGCCGGGGCGGTATATTCTGCGGTGACCACGTATCCGTGTAAATACGATCCACCGTATTGCCGAGGTAGGCGTGCACGAAATCCGGTTTATCGCACATAGTGGAACCATGCACCATAATGCAGCACCCGGCTGCACGCAGTTTCCGGATAATGGGTGCAGAAAAGGGGTCAAGTTCGAGCAGCCATGCCCCCAGCACCACGCCGGCAAGCCCGTGTTTTTCGGCCACGCCAAGCTGCTCCATGGTATACGCCGTGAGCGCCACATGCGGGAAACCGGCAGCCACGGCCCGCTGGTAATCTGCATGCGTGGCAGCTTCCACAATCATGCGCTCAGGGTATGGCACCGTGCGCCGCAATAAGTCGAAATTCTGCGTTTTATCTGTCACCAGCACCATGTGCGGGTGCTCTTGCAGGAGGCTGCAGATGCCCTCTGCAAACAACGGCGTATATGACCAGCTTCCGCGCAGCGCCTCAATATCTGCGCGGGTCATGGGGGATTCCGAACAATCCATTGCGCCCAGGTGCGCTTTCAATTCTTTCCAGGAATGTCCACCCACCAGGTGACCGTCCCGGGTCTCCAGGAGATCCAGCTCCACAAAATGAAACCCACGCGCAAGCGAATCGCGCACGGCCTCCTCGCAGTTGGTATAAACCAGGCGGCCCACGCCGCCACCATGGGCAATCCAGCGCTCCGGAGCATCAAGCGGGATATCCTCCGCCACGGGATGCAGCAGGGCAGAACGCCCCTCCACCTGCGGAGTGGCGGGTGCTGCGGCGGTCTGCCGGTACACCTGCACCGCCAGTACGCCACCAAGCACCCAGGCCGCAGCAAGGACAAACCACCGCCACATATCGCGCATTACTCAATCACGCGCAGTTTCGGAATAGCCGTCTGCTGCAACTGGGAGTTCACGGCATCTGCCGCCACGCGATCCACATACACCGTATACGGCGGCTTGTTGAATTCCAGACGCACAATGCCATTATCCGTCTGTTCATCCAGCAGGGCAGGCAAATCCGCAAAACGGTTCACCGGCTTGCCGTTTACCGCAATCAGGCGGGAGAACCGCAACTCGTCATACCCCTGGGTAGCCGCCGTGGGCAACACAAAGGTAAGCCCCACAAGCTCAGAACACCCGCTTTCGCGGAGCTTCTCGTGAGCATCTTCCAGCATCTGGAGCTCCAGCGGCAACACACCATTGCTGCGCGCGCGCAGCTCCTCCATATATGTGCTGGTAAGGGGCTGGAACAGCAGGCCACCCCACATGATATAGCGAGGCTGCACGCCGGGCTCCTGCGGGCGGAACAGGGCATTATCCACCGCATTGCGGTTCATGAGAACGGTCAGGTTGTGCGATTCACCGCCGCGGCTGATGGTGATGGGCAGCTCCTGCCCGCATGCCTTCATACCGCGCAGAAGGACGGAAACATGGTGCAGACCATAGCGGGGGTGGTCGCAACGCCCCTGGTTATCCACGGGCATGGCATCTACCGCCGTAAGCACATCCCCCGCCTGCACACCGGCCTCGGCCGCAGCACTGCCCGGCACCACCTTGCTGATGTACAGACCGCTGGCTGCGGCATCCAGCTTAAGATATTTGCGGAACACCGGATCGTCCAGAGGCACAAGTTCCACCCCCATAATGGGCACACCGGCCTTATCCTGAGTCAGGAAACGCTGAATCAGCTCAGCATTGACAGCCTGCAGCAGGTGATCCTGCTTTTTGTAACCAAGACCCAGGGCGCAGAGCGTATCATTGCAGACCACCGGCACACCAGCCGTCTGCCCTTCCGGCAGCGGGCGCTCCGCGCGCAGAACCATGAGCGGCACACGGTCTCCCGCCACATTCTCTGCCTGCAAGCCCACATGCACTGGCTCCACGCCATTGATAAGGCCGGCATAAGACGCTTTATCCCCGCGTTTGAGAGGCTCACCCAGCGGCAGCGGCGTGCGTTTGTCAAAAATGGAGGCATCCTCCTCGTGCGCCACGGTGAGCAAAGCGAGGTTCATGTCTTCATCGTACCGCAGCACGCGTGCCGAGACCGTGCGGCTGACATCGGGCAGAATCAGCTCTACATAAGTGGCATTGCGCACAGCACGCCCGATGGTCAGCACCCTGCCCTCGCCGATATAGACACCATGGGCACGCGCCTGACGCGGGTTCTCCTTATTCCACGGGCGCATGGAATCATACTCCTGCAGGGTGGCATTCACCAGCAGAATACTATCTGCAGGTTCGAGGGGCTGAGGTTCCGGAGCCGGCGGCTCGGGTGCGGGCTGTTCAGGCACAGCCACCACGGCAGGCACAGGCTCAACTACAGCCGGGGCTTCCGGCTCGGGCTTCTGCGGAAGTTTCTTGCGTAATGCCGTGCGTTCTGTTGGTTTGCAGCCGCAAAGCACCACGGCTGCCAGGGAAAGAATGGTAAGGGTCCGAATCATGGTACGGAAAAAGAGAGGGATTATTTATTTCAGACGGGCAGGAGCCGGAATGTTATAGCGCTCTGCAATGCGGGCATTGGCGGCATCCACCGTGGCGTTGTCAATAACCAGCGGGCGGGCAGCATCGGCCAGTTCGATGATAGTATACTCCGGGCGGGGCTGATTATCCGTCGGGTACAGCAGGCTCTGCAAGTGGGCAAGGCCCTTGACCTCCACACCGTTCACCCTGGTCACAATACCGCGGCCGGTGTCCTTGAAACGGGCATTCACCTCATCAGGCAGCGTGCGGGTCAGCAGCACCAGGTCTTCCTTCACGGCAGATTCACCGCCACGAGTAAAGCGGTCCAGCTCCACCATCACATCTGCCGAGGCAATCTGGTGTTCCTGCACCACATTATAATTCAACGGCTGGAACACCAGGCCACCAAACACAACATAGCGCGGTTGTTCATCGTACCGGCGGGAAAGCACCTTAATGGAAGACAAGGGCGCCAGCGTGGCTTCGGTCTGCATCACATCACCGCTCCGGAAAATCGTGAACTGCACCTTATCGCCGGCAAAGGAACGTTCGGCCAGCTCCTCCAGGCGCACACGCACGCCCTCCAGTTCAATCATGGCAGTGGCATCCACCGGCAGCCCGTTCACCGCCATCACCACATCGCCCACCTGCAGGGCACCATCGCAGGCAGAATGCCTGACCACCTCCGACACAAGACACCCCAGGCCATTGTCCGGCAAGCCGAAATGGCGGCGCATAGCTTTATTTTCCATGGGAGAGAATCGGGCACCCATTTCCACATAGCCATCGTAATGGCCGTCTTTCACATCCTGCAGGAAGTGGCGGATAACCGGCATGGGAATCACGTAGCCGGTGGAGTTTGCCTGCATCAACCCCTGGAAAGCCACACCTATCACCTTGTCATTCTTAAGCACAGGGCCTCCGCTGTTGCCGGGGTTGATAGCCGCGTCCACCTGCAGTGCCAGATGGGCAATGTTGCGCGGGTGTGCATAGGGAATCGTATCAATGCGGGAAACAATACCCCGGGTCACAGAAAGGCGGTTGCCGCCTATAGGATACCCGATGGCACGTACCGTATCTTCCAGCAGAGGCATATCTTCACTGAACTCCAGACAGGGCACGCCTTCAAAGGCACTGGTATCGTCAATTTCCAGCAAGGCAAGGTCTGCATCATGCGCCACATACTTCACACGGGCGGGAATACGCCGGGCATCATTGAACAGAGAAATATCCACCTTCTCGGCATTGGCCACCACATGCGCATTCGTCATGAACTGACCGGGGGCTACCAGAAAGCCGGTACCCGTGCCCTGCCCAAAACTTCCACCCTGCCAGGGCGTTTCATAATCTGCAGCCCGACTTACAACCTCCACCTTCACAATCCCCCTGTACGCGAAGGTAGGCTCTGCAGCGGGCTCAGGCTGGGGTACCGGGGCAGGCGCAGGCTCTGCAGCGGGCTCAGGCTGGGGTACCGGGGCAGGCGCAGGCTCTGCTGCGGGCTCGGGCTGGGGTGCCGGGGCGGGTGCAGGCTCTGCTGCGGGCTCAGGCTGGGGTGCCGGGGCGGGCGCAGGCTCTGCAGCGGGCTCAGGCTGGGGTGCCGGGGCGGGCGCAGGCTCTGCTGCAGGCTCGGGCCGGGGTGCCGGGGCGGGCGCAGGCTCTGCTGCGGGCTCAGGCTGGGGTGCCGGGGCAGGCGCA
>JAEIGA010014875.1_pt1 | contig 11843 bp, 4 predicted proteins | sample 9270691 | NCBI WGS metagenome assembly JAEIGA01 (sample SAMN17057246, study PRJNA624740) | gut metagenome | biome: biome; isolation source: fecal sample | host: Bos grunniens | place: China: Xizang | collected 2019
CACAAACACCAAGCTTGTGATCACGATGGGTAACCACGACTGGAATGCCTTTAACAAGCCCGCTCAGTATGACAACACGGTGGCAGTCGAGTTGTTTGAAGAATATTTCGGCAAGGGCTCGACCACGGGAATGGTAAAGATCGGCGGCTATTGGTTCATCACTCTCAATAACGACGATATTTCGGCGCTTCCGAACCAGGCCTTCCGCGGCTGGGGCTGGGGCTACAGTGACGCGAGAGTGGCTGAGTATGAGAGGATGATCGAGGCGGCGATCGCCGACACGGGAACCGACAAGCCCATTTTCGTTGTCCGTCACACCGGTGACATTGGCACGGTGCTGGGTACCGACGAGTTTATTGCCTCCGCGTCCGCCACCGCGGTGGAAAACCTTGAGGCACTTCAGAGCAAGTACCCCAACCTTGTGGTGTTTTCGGGTCACTCGCATTACCCCATTTATGACGAATTCTCCATTCATCAGGAGCACTATACCTCGCTCAATACCGGTACGCTCGGCTCGAGCTCACAGCCCCGTATTGGCGGTAAGAAGGTGGATATGTCCTCCGCGAGCAACGTGACGGGTGTTTGGTTGCTTGAGGTTGATGAGATTGGACGTACCCGTATCCGCATCTGGGACGGAGCCACGAACGGATTCTATGGTGAGACGTATATGATCGACTCTTACCAGAAGGAAGACTTCCTTTACACCGAGGATCGTTATAGCTCGGAGGATGTCTTCTTTGCCGAGGGTGCAGAGATCCAAATTGGTGATATCTTTGATACGTCGGTTTCGATTTCCTTCCTTCCCGTGCCCGAAGCTTCGCTTCTTGCAAGAGCTTATGAGGTCGTTCTTAGCGACAACGAGGGCAACGTGCTTGAAACGAAGTACATTCTCCCCGAATATTATATCGAAAAATTTGACGTTCCGTTTATGCATTCTTTTGAGAATTTGACACCCTCCACGACCTATCACGTGACGGTCACGGCGATCAATCCCGCGCAGAGCGTAGAGATCGACCACAAGGATGCTTTCCGCTCCGTGCCGCTTACCGCTACCTTTACCACAAGTGCGGCGGCGACCGAGACCGATGGTGCGGATCTCATTGATATCGTGATCGACTCGGAAAATAAGACCGTGAAAAAGAAGATCGGAAACAACCTTGCCGTTGCCGTGCGCGGTACGCCGACGTATGCGTATGACGAGACGGTGGGAATGAACGTGGTGTCGCTGGATGGCGACACCGATTCGATCCTTCGCTTTGAGTGCCAGTCGATTTCGGATACCTTGGTTGAGGGCTTTACACTGGAGACCTTTATCCGTGTGGACGCGATCCCCTCGGAAAACGGCGGACTCATTAGCTGTACGCAGAGCGGCGGTTACGGTCTGTGGGCATATGCGAACGGATCGCTTCGCTTCCGTCTGGTCGACAACAAGACCAGTGACAGCGGATCTGCCCTAACGCGCAACATCACGCTGTGCAACTATACGGTTGGCAAATATTATCACATTGTAATTACCTTTGACGGCACCACTTGCCGTGCTTACCTCAACGGAGGGGCGGCCGGCTCGGTAGAGCTGGAGGAAGGACTGAAGCTTCCCTTGAGCGCGAACAACCGCAATCTTGTGGTTGGCGCGGATACCCAAACCGGGGCAAACATCCAGACCCCCACGAAGTGTACGGTGGGTATCGTTCGTATGTATTCGGACGTTATGACCGCAGACGAGGCGCGCGAGGCGTATGAGGCACTGGAGCTTCCCGAGATCCCCGAGGTTTCGGACAATGAGCTTTTGAACCTTTCGATCAACGCCTCCGCACAGACCGCTACCGATGTGGCGGGCAAGGGAACGGTGCAGACCACGCTCGGCACGCCTGCCTTTGCCTATGACGAGACGCTGGGGCGCGACGTGGTGTCGGTGGACGGCACGAGCGGCACGATCTATCACTTTACGATGCAACCGTTTGCCGACAGCCTTTTGGACGGTGCCTTTACCTTTGAGACGCTGGTTCGCGTGGATGAGCTTCCGACCGAAAAAGACGGCGGACTTATCGGCGCATTGCACGGCGGCGGTTTCGGACTTTTTGCTATGCTTGACGGCCAGCTTCGCTTCCGTATTTATAACGACACTTCCATTAAGGACATCGATCTTACGACCTATGTCTGTGACACCTATTACCACGTAGTGGCCGTGTATAACGGTCAGACCTGCACGGTCTACCTCAACGGTAAGGTGGCCGGATCGACCGAGATGTCGGACTTTGTCTTGTCCGCATCCGATGATAAATATCGTAATCTTGTGGTTGGCGGAGATACCAACATCGCCACCCCGTCAAAATTTACCAACCCTTCGGCGTGCACAATCGGTGTTTTGAAGCTGTATGATAACGCGCTGACGGCGGACGAGGTGGCTACCGCCTACGGAAACGCAATCAATAAGTAATATAATTTTCGAAAGGAAACCAATATGAAAAACACATTTTTCTCAAAAAGAATTTGGCTTGTGGCGATGCTGGCGGCACTTGTGCTGATTTTTACGCTGTCTGCCTTTGCGGATGCCGCTTCCGCCAACACCGAGACGTCTGCCATTGACCTGATCTCCTATCAGGTAAAAGCGGACGAAAATGGCGCGTTTTCGGTTCGCCTGATCACCGGTGTGGATTCGCTTGACTACAAATATTGCATCTATACGGTGGACGTTACCGCGAGAAACACGGCCGGAAACGACGTGACAACAACGCTTATGGGCAGAGAAAACTACGTATATTCCTCGATTTTCGGCGGTCAGACCGAGTACGCGGTAAGCGAGATCTCCGATTACCCGTATGCCTCCTTGGTTACGGTGAAGGGACTTCGGACGGCCTCGAGCTACATAAAGCTGAAGATCACCCCGATGGTGGTTACCGCCGATGGCGAGAAGGTGTCCGGCAAGACGGTATTTTTGGTTTATAACGGTGAGCCGGATGGCGAGGGTTATCCCGCATTTGAAGTCGGATTTGCCGATGAGGAAGCGCCGCGTCATACCGTGGTTCTCGATCCCGAGAAGCAGAGCGAGATGAGCGCGTATCTGCCGGACAGTTGGCAGACGAAGCTTGAGAGCATTAGCATCAGCGACACGGAGACCTTTGCTTTCGCACTTCAGACCGATACACACTATACGATCTACAACAATTCGAACGAGAAGGATCTGAATTGCCTCAAGGCACTCACGCACTTCCTTCCTCTTGACTTCATCGCCAATACCGGTGACCTTATTAAGGGATATCAGGCGGTTGAGGAAAATACCCCCGCCAACTCGCTGGCCAGCATGAAGGAGCTTGTTCGCCGCTATACCGAGGACGTGAACAGTTCGGTACTTCTGACCTTTGGCAACCACGATACCAACCAGATCTGGTGTAAGCAGAACACGGTTCCTTCCGATCAGTTCAATCAGCAGGATTTCTACGATCTTGTTGTCAGCAATCTGGAAACGGTCAATGGCGACAATATGACGACGAACGGCGAGAGCGCTTACTATTACGTGGACTTCCCCCACGATGAAATTCGTGTCATTATGCTCAATACATCCGATGGTGACTACGTAAACAGCTTCGGTAGTCTTTCCAAGATCTCGAACGCGCAGGCGGCTTGGTTCCGCGACGTGGCTTTGGATACCGAGTATTCGGTGCTTGTAATGATGCACGTGCCGCTTCTGACCGAGTTCCCCGAAAACGAAAGCTGGCAGATGACAAACAGCGATGCGGTTCGCAATGCCGTAAATGCCTTTGTGGACAACGGCGGCGACTTCATCGCTTATATGTACGGACACAACCATTTGCAGGAAACGATGGTAGACAGTGACGGTCGACGTCACATCTCCTTCACGAACAACTCGGAAAGGGCTGAGATCATTACGATCGATAAGGCAGCCCGCAAGATCGTGACCTACGGTCTTGGCGCAAACGTGGTAGACCGCGAATTTGATTATTGATTTTTAATAAGGAAGATTTTGTATGAAGATCTACAAAACCGAGGAGCTGATCGAAGAGGGGAAGAGCCTATACATCTTTTCCAAGAAGAACGATCACAGCCAGGCGACGCACGTACACGATTTCATTGAGATCGTCTACGTGCTTGGCGGCAGTGCCACGCAGGTGCTTGACGGCGAGCCGTTGGAGGTCAAGCGGGGAGATATGGTCTTCCTCAACTACGGAAGCACGCATTCCTTCGAGGCGCACGGCGAGTTTCACTATATCAACATCTGCTTCTCGCCGGAAATGGTGGGCAGCGTGATTTCGGATCACAATGCGCTCTCGCTTCTGTCGCTCACCGCCTTCAACGAAATGCGAAGCGGCTTGAATTGCGGTAAGATCTCCTTTTTCGGGCGCGAGCGAAGCGAGATCGAGTGGATCCTTTCGGACATGCTTCGCGAATGCAACGAGAAAAGATCGTCGTGGCATTCGGTGATGGAGAGCTATTTTAACGTTCTCATCACGCGTATGCTCCGCAAGAGCGAGCTCTGCCAAAGCGGCGAGGAGAGCGACGAGATCTGGCGCGAATTCGCCGATTTTGTGGACGGCAATCTTACTGCCGAGCTGACACTTTCGGATCTGGCCAGCAAATGCTTCTATAACCCCTCGTATTTCAGCCGTGTCTTCAAAAAGCATTTCCGTATGTCGCCGTTCGAATACATTGCCGAGCGGCGTGTGCAGTTCGCGATGAAGCTTCTCGGTGAAACGAAGGATCCCGTGGATGATATTCTCAGGCGCTCGGGCTTTTCGGATCGAAGCAGCTTCTACCGCGCGTTTTCGAGGTACACGGGCATGACGCCGGGCGAATATCGGCGCTCGGAGGTAAAAAAATCCAACAAATAAGTCAAAAAAAGATACAGACAAGGCCTTCCTCATTATGATATAATGCAAGTATCATAAAAGGGAGGTCTTTGTTATGCAGAAAAACGTTGATTTTAAATTGAACGTGCAGGAATACCGCGATAAGGTATACGCCTGCTTTATCGGCAAAAACATTGGAGGCACGGTGGGCGGGCCCTACGAGGGCAAGCGTGAGATCCTTGACGTGAAGGGATTTACGACCGAGCCGGGCGTGCCGCTTCCCAATGACGACCTCGATCTTCAGCTGGTGTGGCTATTTGGCGTGGAGCGCCTTGGGATCTCCGCCATCAACGCGGCTACACTCGGCGAGCTTTGGCTGAGCTTCATTCCCGCGCCTTGGCAGGAGTATGGCATTTGCAAGGCCAATATGCGCCGCGGCCTCATTCCGCCGATCGCGGGTGACTATCAGAACACCTGGAAGCACTCGAACGGTGCCTGGATCCGCACCGAGGTTTGGGCGTGTATGGCGCCCGGTTGCCCCGCAATCGCGGCGAAGTACGCGGTGGAGGATGCCAAGGTCGATCACGGCTCGGGCGAGGGCACCTATGCAGCCGCCTTTGTGGCGGCCATGCAGTCAGCGGCCTTTGTTCTGAGAGATCTGCGTGCGTGCATTGAGCTGGCGCTGAACTGCATCCCCGCCGCTTCACGCATGGCAAAGAGCATCCGCTTGGTGCTTGAGAGCTACGATGCCGGCAAGGAAGCGATGGAGACGAGAAATCTCGTGCAGGAGAGCAACAGCGACATTGGTGACGGTTGGTTTGAGGCACCCTCAAACGTGGCGTACGCCGTGATCGGTCTTCTTTACGGTGAGGGAGATTTCAAGAAATCGATGCTGACCGCAATCAATTGCGGTGACGACACCGATTGCACCGCCTCGACTGTGGGGGCTACCTTCGGAATTCTTGGCGGCACGGCGGGCATTCCCGAGGATTGGCGTGCGTATATCGGCGACGAGATCGTGACCATTTCGATTGACCGCAGCGGCATTCTGCGCCGCACGCCGAGTACCTGCCAAGAGCTTACCGACCGCATAGCGGCGCAAGCACCGCACGTTCTTTTTGAATGCGGCGGCGAGAGCGTTCTTTGGGACGGCGCAACCGAGATTCCCGACAACGTGGATGAGCTTCTGAAGAAGCAGTGCGGCCGCATTCGCGGTATGAGCTCGGTGAAGCCCTATTCGATGCACTTTGACGGCGCGGTGCTGAGCGCCGACGTGATCCTTGACGGTGCGCCCGAGATCGCGCCGAACGGCGAGCGGAAGGTCAAGATCGTGCTGACCAATCAGTATGATAAGTTTGGCAGAGTTTTCTACTATGCCAACCTCCGTTGGTGGCTGCCCGACGGATTTTCGATCGAGGGAGACAAGAAGACCGTGCAGATCTCAACCAACGATTACAGCCATTACAACGGCGTGAGTACCGTGGAGGTGACCGTCCGCGCAGGTGAGCGCGTGGAGGCGGTCAACCGCATCGTGCTTGAGGTTACGCTCGACGGAAGAATCCTTCCTTTGTATATTCCTATCCATCTTTTGAGCTAACAAAGGCGCCGCCCGAGAGGGCGGCGCTTTTTTTTCTTTTGATTAGGATTTGGTTGGCCTTATTTTATGTTTTGTTTCTATAAAAATACCAAAAATATCAAAATAAAGCTTAAAAATCAAGGAAAAAAAGTAATTTTGTGCTAAAAACCGAAAAAAAGAGAATAGATTTTTCACTTGTTTGGCCAAAGGTAGTTGTATTATAATAAATTGAGAAGATATACGATACTAACCTATATTATAACAAGGAGAAATGTGTATGAAAAACAAGACGGTTTTTTCGGGGTTATCCCTCTTCTTGGCGGTTCTTATGCTGATTGGTACACTGCCTCTCGGCGTATTTGCCTTTGAAGGAACGGGGGCAAATGCCAAGCCCAATTACACCGAATTCCGAGGCGAGAACGGTATGTTCGAGGATTCGAACGGTGTAATGGTGTACTATGGTATTGAGGATTACTACAAGACCAGCAGGAAAGACGTGCAGCTTACCACCGAGTATAAGACGGTGGACGATTCGGTAAGCGCGTCGAACACCTCGGTCGCCGCGTATTACGATGAGTGCCCGTATCTGTATGCCGACTACGCCATTTATTTTGACGAGTCGATCGCGGGCACGACGGTAAAGGTGCGTTACGGCCTTTCGATGCAGGATGCCGTTTATTACGTGGACAGCGCCACGGGCGAGATCGTGAAGGGTGACAAGTCGCCCATTGAGCTCACCGCCAACAATCACAACACCAAAAATTCCGACTATAATGCGGGCTTCGGTATGGTTTACGGCGAGGACGGCGAGCTGGAATATACCACGCGCTACTACGCTAAGAAGGGTATCATCTTCTATATCCTCAATCACCGCGCAAGCGAGCGTATTGGACAGGAGGATGACGTTTCGATCCTTACCGACTACATCGAGCAGGGCTACATCGTAGTTACCGTTGATTTTAAGGCAAACGAAAACGCGGTGACCCCCTACATCGAAAATGCTCTCGTCTCGCTTCGTGCGATGTTTGATACGTGCACGGAGGATGAGGCGCTGAGGGCGCTTGGCGTGACGACCGATACCAATTCGCTGTATTTTCTTCCCGAGGGCTGTCGCGTGGAGCGCGACGTGTGGTTCTGGGATCCCTCGATCTTTGGTGTAAGCGGCACGATGGAGAGCTTCCGCCAAACCTGGAACGAGAAGATCTCCTTTGAGGCGACGGGAAATCAGACGCTGAGCAATCCGAAAATTTACGATACGCTGGGTATCGGCTCGGTGGACAGCGTGGAGGAAATGATCACCACGGTTACCAAGAAGGATGGTACGCCCATCGAGTACAAGCAGAGTATGGATATTATTTATCCCTCTCAGCCGAAAGCGGGCTATAAGGTGCCGTTATACGTCCAGGAGGGTACGCTGGAGCACCGTGAGCAGAACGTGCTTACGGGCTATACCCGTGTTACCTTTACCTCGTTTGCTCTGAATGGCTATGCGTGTGTGGAATACGACCACCCCTACTGGCCGTTCCTTTACCGTTATGACTATTATTTCAAAAACAGCGGCGGAGACTACGGTCTCAGAGCAAGCTCGGCGAACAACGCGCGTGCGGCGGTTCGCTTGGCAAAATATCTTGCCGCTGAGCTTGGTTACAGCAACACCCTTGTGGGTGCGGGAGGCATTTCCAAGGCAACACCGGGCGTGGCGGTTCTTTCAATCAAAAACAACAAGCAGCTTCCGCAGGATGCGGTGACCGCCTTTGGCGTGACGTATGACAATTCGGTCTACGAGGGAGATATTCTTGTGGACGGCACAGTCACAAAGGCGATCCTTCAGCCCTTTATGTACTACGATGAGGAAGGCACAAGAGAGGTAAGCTCGGACTGTGCCGTGACCTACAATTCGTCGGGCGGCGGCGTAGAAAAGTTGTTTGGAGAATGGGCAGACTACGAAAAAGTACCTATGGTGCTTTCGGGCGGTTTGCGTGATGACTACAGTTGTTACAATTATTGGGAAAAAGAGGTGGCGTGGTTCGATGCAAATGCCACCGAGCCCTTCCTGCCCATTACTCAGCTTGACCAGGGGCATACGTACCCCGTTGGTTACGATACCGAGCACGGCTACTATCGTACGAACGCCATGCTGAAATTCTTTGACACCGTCTTGAAGCCCGAGATGAACGCCGCGCCCGAAGTGCTTTGGGTGACGCCGGTGGGCGGCTCGCGCAACGTTCCCGTTACGGGTAAGTGGACGGTAGGTCCGTATACGCCCTTTGGCTGGGAGATCGATTCTTACGATTGGGATCAAACCATTCAGATCCGCTTTGTCACCTCGGTAGATCCCGCGTCGGTGAAGTCCGGTGTCACTGTGACAACCGAGGGTGGCAAGAAGGTGAAGGGAACTTGGGTCGCATCCGAGCAAAATGCTTTGTATACCTTTGAGAGCTACGAGCTTGCGGCGGGAACGAAGTACAACATCAACGTCACAAGCGGCGTAAAGGGAGAAAACGGCGTGGCGCTTGCTGAAGAGAGAACGTTCTCCTTTACAACGGAGGGAACCTACCTTGTGAAGTCGGTTGCCGATACCTACGTTTCGAAAACCAGGCCCGACACGGCGTTTGGTGAGGCCGGTGAGCTGAAGTCCGGCGGCGAGTATATTACGCTGATAAGCTTTGAGGCTGAAAATATCACCGAAGCGGAGAATTTGCTTCTGCGCGCCGACGTGGCGCTTGAGGCAACGCCTTCGTTTAAGGTATACGCGCTTTCCGATACGCTTGTGGACGGTGCGGAGGTGACCTACAGCACGTTGATCGCCTCCGACGCTTGGGAAAACAAGGTGCTTATTGGCGAATACACGATCGAGGACGGCGCATTGGCACTCGATCTTTCGTCGCTTGCCGAGCCGGAGCTTGGTCGGTACGTAACGCTTGCCTTTGTGCCCGCGGTAGAGCCGAATCAAAATCCGCACGTGTATTTCAACGACTTTGAAACGCCGACGATCGGTACGGCCATCCAAACAAGTGAGTATCCCGTGACTGACAATAACGGAAATTTGATCGGAAACGGCACATATGATGTTGTGGCGAGGAACGGAAAGGTTACTGACGCAAGAAGCTACTGGGTTGGCTCAACGTCGTACGCACTTTGGCGGAGCACGAGTCCTGCTTCGCCGTATATGTGGGCCAGATCGGGCAGTACCTCCGACGGTTGGCTCATAGACGGTGCAGAGCTTTCGTCTACTCAGATCTTCCGCGTGAAAACGCAGCTTGGACAGGGACAGAAGATGAAGTTCTTCAATACCACGACGAATGACCGAGTCAACGGATTGACATCGGCGGACATCGGAAAGACCTTCCGCGTGACCTTTGATATTTATCCGATTCGCGACCTTACGCTCACGATCGGTATGACGGCAGTAAGCTCTGCTGAATTCACAGGCAAGACGGTTGACAGAGAGGTATCGGCGAACGAGTGGACGACGGTGACCTGCGAGCTTACGCTGACCGAAGCGATGGTTGCCGCGCAGGCGGGTCTTGTATCCATTCAACTGCAATATCCGAACGAAACGCCGACATATACTGCCTATACATATTTTGACAATCTTAGCGTCAAGGAGCTGATCCCCTCGTTTACGGCAGAGAAGGGCGCCTTCTCGCTGATAAGCACCAAGAGCGGTATGCCCTTGAACCAGCCCATTACCGTATTTTTCGACGAGGCGATGGATCTTTCGAGCTTCGCCGAGGGGATGACCGTGAAAAACGAGAACAGTGGCAAGCGCATCGCAGGTGAATGGCAGGCGGTCGGTGATGACAACACGACCTTTGCCTTTGTAACCAAGGGACTTGTCGCGAACACGACCTATTCGGTAAGCTCGACAAAGGCGCTTCTGACGCTGGCGGGTACGAGCTTTGGGGCGAAGCTCCTGAAGACCGTGGTCACCGAGGGCGACTATGCGGTACGTCCGATCGCTACATCTTATGTGTCGGTTGCTGAGCCGAAGGCGCACTTCGGACTTGACGTGACACCGATTTTGGACGGCGATAAGCTGGGCGTGATCACCTTCTCGGCAAAGACCTTGAAGAATGCTACAGCGTCGAAGCTCTATCTCGATGTCGCTACCGATTCGAGCGTGTACTTCAACGTATACGCGCTTACCGACGTCGCGCTTGACAGCACGCTTTGTTATGACACGGTGGCGGGCAAGCTGACCGAGGGGGCACGTCTTGGTGGCTACGCGGCGGAAGACGGCAAGCTTGCGCTTGATCTTGAAGCTCTTTGCGGCAAGGTGAGCGGCGAGACGCTGACGCTTGTGCTTGCGGCCGGCCATCACATCTTCAATGATTTTGAAACACCCAGGATCGGTACGGCAGTTATGAACGGAGAGATCCCCGTGGTGTCGGAAGACGGTAAGGTTACGGATGCGAGAAGCACCTACAACGGTGTTCGTCCTTGGGACAAGAACATTCCCGCTTCGCCGTACATATGGTGTAAGGCCGGAGGCTCTTGCACGGGATGGCTTGTAACGGATACCGATCTTTCCTCCTCACAGCTCTTTCAGACAAGATCCGGTGTTGGATCAGCACATTCGTTGAAGTTCTTCAATACGACAACGAGGGATTCGGTGAACGGCTTGACCCAGGAAGACGTTGGAAAGAAGCTCCGTGTGACCTTTGACGTGTATCCGTCGCGCACCCTTACGTTCGAGATGGGTGTGATGGCGGTGACTTCCGGTGGATTTACGGGGGCAAAGGTCTACGGTAAGGCGCTGGCAGACCAGTGGAATTCGCTTGGATATACGGTTACGATCACGCAGGATATGGTGAATGCGCAGGCAGGTCTTGTGACACTTGCACTTTTATATCCGACGGAAGCAGAGACGTATGATGCCTATACGTATTTTGACAACCTTCGTGTTCGGGAGATCGTGGATTATACGGTCACGATGCCTGTCGAAGGTATGATGCTTATGACCGAGAACGAGGAGACTCTCGTTCTTACCGATGCGGATAAGCCCGTGGCGGACGAGATTGTGGTGGTGGAACCCCTTCCCAACCTTGACGCTTCGCTCGTTTCCTATCAGGTGACGAAGGGCGAGAATGGCGAATTTTCGGTTCGCTTGATTGCGGGAATCGATGCCTTGTCCTACAAGAGATTTGGCTACGAGATCACGGTGACCGATGCGGAAGGAACCCGCACGCTTTCGGGGCAGGATACCCGCGTTTACACCGCGCTTTATGGCGGAGAAACGCTCTATTCGATCAAGGAAGAGCTCGGCTACGAATATGCCGCACTTGCCACGGTGAAGGGTCTGGCTCTTGACTCGGATTTCACTGAGCTCGTGGTGCGCACGTACGTGGTTACACGCGAAGGCGAGACACAGTATGGCAGAGGCGCTACGCTTGTCTACACAGGAATGCTTGACAGCGAGGGCTCTTCCGAGCTTGCCGTTGTGGCAGAATAAATCCGGG
>JAEIGA010014876.1_pt1 | contig 11843 bp, 9 predicted proteins | sample 9270691 | NCBI WGS metagenome assembly JAEIGA01 (sample SAMN17057246, study PRJNA624740) | gut metagenome | biome: biome; isolation source: fecal sample | host: Bos grunniens | place: China: Xizang | collected 2019
AATGTTCAGCTGAGTCCAATGACTTTTTGCTCGGCGAGGAGAGAGGCGCTGAGCCAACCGCCCATCGGGCAACCGCTTCAATGTAGAGTCAATCCAACCGAAACAAAGAGCCTCTTCCACCACTTCAATGTATGGAATAGCAGGCCATTCAGGTGAACACTTACTGCGATAAGTCACCACACAACAACATTTCTTTTTGTTGTGGTTCTCTTTGAGCCATTGCCGAAGCTCAGAACGATTCTCAAGGTGAAGAAGATTGACTATTTCCATGAGGTAATATCTATATGGTTTTAATAGGAACGAGTATAGATTGTGTTATTAGAGTTGTTAGATTGTTGGCATTAATAACTCTATTATATTTGAATCATCTATCCTATATTCAATTTTATTTTCTGAATTTATTGATAATAATAAGACCTTATTGATTAATGGTTTATTTATCTTGAAATCGTCTATAAGCGAACAAAGATAATTTTTCTTAAACGCATCTAAAGAAATGGTTCTAAGCACCATGTTTTCTAAAATTTTACCAGTCTGTATGTTATATGATCCACTAAAGAGTTCTACAGTATCATTTCGTATTCCTGCATATATCTTACAGTGAAATTGTTCTTTTGTTTTGTCTCTTGTTTTTGTATCATGGAATTTGTGTTGTAAATTTGACATAAGTCCCCATTCCTTTAATTCCTTAGTAGACGCTTGTGTCTTCTTTAATGATGTATATGTAGTTGCTCTGGTTAAAAAGGTAGTTTTTGATGTATCTTGTAATCCGTTAAGTAAAGCCCATAGATAAGCAATTTCTTTTTGATCTTTTTCGTTTGAGTATTTAAAATCAAATCCAATAAATGGACTCGTTATTAAAATATGATTACAAGTCATTTTCCATCTAACTAACAGTCGTTCTAAAAAAGCAATAAAGTGTCTCTAGAATAAATTCCATCAATAAGATTTGGGCAATGACTGTGATATATTAAGTAAAAACCATTTGCATTGTAATCTTTCTCATTATTACATTCTTTTGCCCAAATGCTTTTATATGTGCATCCATTGTATATATATTCTTGTGACACATATATTTTATTTACATGTGGAGCCCAATGTTGTCCTGCCAAATATCCATTATGATAGTCATTAATAATATTATTGATTTTTGAAATCTGTTTAGATAGTTTATCTGTAGATATAGATTCATAGTTATTATTTCCATCATTCCACAAAGAAATTGTAGAATGTGGGCACCATTTATGAATAGGGGAATCTTTTGATTCAAAATTATGAACTATTCTAATTAAATTCTTTGTATCATCAATTAATTTCCCCCATTCCTGATCTTCATGTTCCATCTCAGCTGCATCAACTATCTCATAATTTCCTCCAAATCCATAAGGTACAGGATTATATACTGGAATTTTAGTACGTGTTCCGCATTTTTTGCATTCTATTTCAATGTATCCAATATCATTTAAAAAAGGATATTGGATATCATAACGATGAAATACTTCTTTACATTTTTTATTACTACATTTGATTGCTAAAAGTCTCATTCTAGATTATATAAGATAGTAGTTGTAAAATTTCAATTACTGTTTTTAATATGTATTGATTGTTGTACTGGTGCTTGAGCGGCTAATCTAGCCAAATATTGTCTCATTTCATTAAGACACTCACTTGATGCATTTAATTCTACAACTTTAGGAAAATCATCAATTTCGCAACATACAGCCCATGTTGTAAGCAACATAATTAACATTTGCATGTAACTCTTTTTTTGAATTTCATCAAAAACTATATCATAGAAATTAAAGAGTCTTTCATTCTCTTGTGGATGAACACAATCTTTCTCTAAAATAGGATTAATAAATAATAGAGAAGATAGTGCGCAAATTACGCCCATCATAGCAGTTTCTTTTTCTGCACCTTCTAAGTCACAAAACATCGCCCAAAATGCATTTGAGTCAGCTTCTTTCTCTTCTTCAATGCTACTATCTATAGACAAATTGTGTCCTAATGAAAAGTGAGAAAACTCATGAGCTAAAATAAAAGCAGTGCCATAGCAATATAAACTATTCACTCTTGTTGCTAGTTCTGATTTTAGATCACTAATGTATTCGTTACAAGCTATTTCTTCATTTGAAATATTGCAATTGAGCATACGCTTTATGATTTCTCCCAACTCAGAAATTACTTTTAACGTATTTTCCCAATTCCCTACTTGCTTCAAGTATCTAGTAATATGACAATCGATTTCAAGTTCTCTGTTATATGCATTCTTTTCGCTTACGTTCATTTTTTCATATGCTCCAACTACTGCCGCAGAATCATGAATTCTTAAAGCTATATTGCATATAATCCAAAGCATTTGACAGTAAGGCTTAGAAATATATATAGTTGCTTCATTTGATAAAATGTTTGTAGAATTAATTCCACCAATGTCTTTAATATTATCTATATAATATATGGTTGGATTAAGTCCTTTATCTATTTCTGTTCTTATATCAAGAGTTGTAAGTTTGTTTATTATTTCAACGACTCTTAAACTGAGATATTCAATTGGAAGATGCATAATCTTGTATTTTCATTATATTTCTTTTATACCAATCTCTTTCAAATAGTTATAAATACCATCGTACCATTCAGGCTTTCTTGTTTCATCTGGTGGTACTCCATTATCACCATTTGGAACAACTATAACCATACCTTGACGAGCTCTGGTTAGCAGTACTCTATATGCATTGATTTGATACTGTTGGTTAATTGGCTTGTTTATATTTTGCCATTTTGTTCCAGAACGTAACTGGTGATGTTGCCATGCTGTTTGTTCTTTATTAAGTCGCAAGTCAGCATCCCATGCCACACAAGCCCAATCTATTTCCAAACCTTGGACTTTGAACTCTGTTAAGGTATCTTCAAGTGCATTTGATGAACGTATATCAGTGTCATCTTCAAGAAACCAATGAACAAAATCTGGCTGATAACGAACATTAATACTGATTGCTTTTAGACGCTCAGCTTTGCTACTAGCCAATAATCCATAGCGTTCGCTGCCTCTAGCATGCTCACGTAACCATTGCTTTGCTTTATCTAATGAGCGAGTGAGAACAATAGGATAGTTTTCAAGTTCTTTCAATGTCTCAGTTGCTTCTTCCTTTTGCAAAGCAAGGAGTTGATTTACGAAAATACTAACTTTCTCAGAACGGAATGAACGCATAGACATCTTCAAGTGAAGATCTTCTCTCGGATTCAGTTGTTGCTTTATTAATGCTAACTCTGTTCTGCTTATATCTCCAGATTGAAGTAGATATTCGGACATGTAAACATCCCAATCTTTATAACTTCTGCTAATAGACTCAATCCATTCTGTTAATCCCGCTTCTCCCTTGTTAATAGCTTGTCCGTTACCTACCAAACAAACAACGACGCCCCAATCTAGTTGTCTATTCATGCATGAAATTAGATACTCTGGTTCGCTGTAAGGGAAATCTCGTATACCTTTCTTCTCTCTCATGAAACGTTTTAATTCATCACCAGTCCATGCTCTTTGAGCTTCATCAAAGATTGCAACATGTTCAGTAGGTATGTATGCTTTATCAGTATGACTCTGAAAATAACCTTCAATAGGTATAATTTCATTGCCAACCACCTCTGTGCCTTCAAGGTAAAGGTCGCGATAGTGGTGTATCATTTGGATGAAGGCTTTTACTTTACTCTTGGCTTCCTCTTTAGAGCAAGCTTTTCTACCTTCTTTTTTAGCCTTAATTTTTTCTCTTCTTACATAATCTCGTGTTAAAGCCTCTTGTAACACTTCTACAAGTGGAAAGTTTCCCGACAGATAAACCGCTTTTCCACCTCGATTAAATTGATCAATAGCCGTGTTTAATCCAATAAGTGTTTTTCCTGCCCCAGGAACACCAGTAATAAAACAAATAGCCTTTCGTTTATTCTCTCTACAGAAGTCAATTATTCTAGATAACTCAGTAGACGCTTTGTCGATATCACCACCATGTTTGGTTATATCTTCTACAGTATTCTCTTCATAAAGAGCGATAGCAGCTTCAATTATTGTTGGAGTTGGTTCATATCCACTTTTTGCCCATTGTTCGTCTCTACTATCAGAGTGGACAATATCCTCATGAGGTATTTGGGTTAACGAAATAGAAAAAGCTTCTCTTAGTCTATTTGCATTTGTCCGTAGTGGTTCATAAACATTATCTTCAAAATGATTAAGAGTAAAGCTACAATTCCTATCTTTTTCAGATGGAGCAACCAAAATTGGAACAATAACACGATTCAAACTTCCTTCTTGAAAATTTTTCAGATCAAGGGCATAATCCCATACTTGAGTAATTGCATCATGAGTAAATTTACTACCCGATGTTTTGAATTCAAGAACGAAGACAAGTTCATCTATTACTAGTATAACATCAGCACGTCTTCCCATACGAGGGATATTATACTCGAAATACACACTTCCTCTTTCTTTATAAGGAGTCAAAGTGCCTTTTAAAGTTTCAATTTCTTCAACCCATGAGTTTGAAGTGTCATCATTTATATCATGCTGACTAGCAAGCGTGAGTTTGCCAATAATTTCTTCAGTGTTCTTTGTTAAGAATCTTGAAATGGTATCTGAATAATAATATCTTAATGCAGGCATAATAATACTCGTTATTAGTTATATTCTGGCAATATAGTTGTCTTAGAAATATCAGTACACATGAACGGCAGAAGATTTAGCTTATATGATAATTCTTCTACACAATCAGGAATTGCAACAAACGGATTGATCTCTTTGGTGTTATATGCATTGATTTTTTTCAGACTAAATCGTTTTGTCTTCATTTCTATTGGAGATATGCGTCTCTTCTCCTTTTCAATATTTTCCGTAAATTGTAAGCTATTACAGTAATCAGGATTTTCTAACAAATTTGATATGACATCATCAAGTGTTCGCCCCGTATTGTTTTCGTTGATTGATACTGCTATAAGATAGGTCTTCCCTGAATTGCCGAATAATTGGTTATGCTTAATGGTAAAACACATAGAATCATTGGCGGTTGTTTTTACCTCAAAGTTAGCACCTGGGCATATAAAATCTAATGTTGATGCAGAACCGTCTGAATGCCAAAATGGAGATATATCCATGCTATGCTCATTATGCATAAACTCTATGAACAGTAATTCGCCCATTAATCCGATTAAATTCTTATAGTTTTGCTCTTTAGGCAACTGAAATAATGAAACTAATGAATCAAAGAATGTCATAAATTCCTTGCCTTCCATATATGAAGCGTGAGCCAAACATAAGTTTATAAAAGCAGATAAATCATCTTTTGAATCTTGCATCTTTGAAAGATGTAATTCTACATAATTATAGTAGCCATTCTCAAACGACGAAACAGATGTGTTAAATGCTGACACATACACATTTGTTTCCAAATGCAGAAAGTCTGTTCTTATACCTAAAGAGTCACAATTCTCTTTGTTAGGTACTATGTATAAGATATTGCCATTACATGCAAATATGCCTGTACCACAAGGCAATTTATCTAATAAGTAAAGTGTATCATCTTGCGGGATAAATTCAATCTTATCCAATAGTTGGCGAATATCAGTCATTGTCTTTTACAAAATAAATTTTATCTTTTGGCATATAGATTGCAAACATATATTGTTCCTTTCCTAGGCGTTCATTCTTTGATACGCCAGGCGATACATAGTGGATTTGAATATTAATCTTGTCGGGATCAACTATTACTTTCTGGTCTCCATAATATGTCAGTTTCTCGATATCGGTTGTATTAGCACCCTGATGCAACGCCTTAATTCTATCTTGAGCTGCATCATTATATATAGAACGATAACGTGTTTTATTATTATTGTCTGTCCACATAAGAATCACAGGAATATCAGACGATCCAACCAACTCCTTAATAGTAGCCTTGTTAAAAGGCTCTCTGTCAAATGCAGTTTCAATAGACTGTATCAGGTCTTTAAATTGCTCAGCGGTAAATACTGCATATTGTGCTGTTTGTGTACCACTATTACTGCTCACATTAGTTGTGTTCCAGTGTGTAACAGATGTTATTAATCTTTCAATATATGTATTGTTCGCAGAAATTTCGTTATTATTCGTTACTATAAATTTTTGCTTTATCCAACGGTTTCTGAACGATATCTTCTTAAACTTCGCCTTATTCTTAGCCGTAGGTTTTTGTTTGGTGTTTTCAGCCTGGATAATAATATCTTTAATCTCTAATAGACCGTTCTCAACATCTTCAAACTGCTCCCACAAATCATCTTCAACTTCAGCTAATACAGTAAACTCTTTTGCGATTTCACTTGTTGTAAATATCTTGCACAAGTCTAAATATTTACTGCGATATCCAAACCAACGAGCACGTTGAAGAGTGGTATCCATATTTCCTCCGCTCTTGGCAAAACGCGTAAAATATGATACTATTAGATTCGAAAACGTTAAACCACGTTGGAGCAGATCTCCACCAATATATATTTTGTGTAATTTAGTTAATTCTTTTTCCTTTGTATGTTTGCCTCTGCCATTTTGCAGTATAGCGCCAGTTGATAATATTGTATTTACAACTTCATTTGAAATGTCAGTAAAAGAATATTGAGATTTGATATCATCATTAATGAACTTGTCGTAACTTTTCTTTAATTGCTTTTTGTAAAATTCAACAGAATCATCATCGGCAAATGCTTGCTTAATCTCTTCAAGCATATCATGTGTTGCAGAATAAATACTTCCATGGGCAGCTATAGCTCTGTCAATATGAATAATCATATCAGACCTCATGTCTTTTTTCTGTGTAGCTCTTAGACGCTTAATTGTACTAGCAACAAAGAAATAATATATAGCTTCTTTAAGAGAGTTAGATATATGTGAAAAAGACTCTGAATCTTCAACTTCTTCCACTATCTGGTTTTCTGATAAATGATAAACACTGGCTCCGTTATATCCGTTTCCTGGTTGAACTGTATGTATTGAAGCTGGGTTTAATTCACTTATATCTTCCTGAAAGATATTGGCCTGAGGAGTCGCTGTGACTGATAGATATAATGGGTTATTCAGTATTTCTTTTATTTTAACAATATGTTTATATGTTGGAGTAGAGTTGCGAGCCTTATCTTTAGCGGTATTAAGACTAGCCTGATCTCCCTCGTCATCTATAATGAAAGGAACTATACCTGATACTGTCTCTTGCACTTTAGTAATAGCCTTTAATGCAGCTTTCATTGCAGGTGGTCGCTTTAGACATGTTATTATTATAGGTCTTTTTTCTTCTAACAATTGTTTGGCAAAATCGGGATTCAAACTGTTAATTGATAGAGATTCCTTAGTTAAATCATTTGTTGTAAACAATACTGGGGTCTCTGAGTATAATACTTCTTCTCCGCCAGTTGTTTCAAAAGTACTGCCAAAGCGTTCTGTACTTTGTTTTAGAAGGTCTGTGTCATAACCTCCAAAGATAACGAGGAAATTGTACCCGTTATCGAAAGCTAATGCTGTCAACAATTCAAGATTGGATGTTTTGCCAGACTGCACTTTTCCAACTAATAAAGAATTGTGGTTCCCATCCTTGTTTGCCTCAAGTTGCTTCATCAACTTGCTATAAGTAGTGCGAACATTATCAACTATATTATTAGCACCGTTCTTTCCATATATCTCAATATGTTTTTGGTGAATACGACGGAAAAACTTATCTTCTATGATGGACGGTGTCCAATCAGATCTTTTAATAGTATATTGTTCCATTATTCTTCTTCGTTGGTTAGTTCCCTTAAGAAATTATTAATATGTGTTCTGAAAGCATTTGGACTAATCATTCCGTCAGAATTAGCGTGTTTTCTTGCTCGTATCTCAGCTAGGGCAAATGCTAGCGCAAATTTCTCCAATACAAGTTTAAAATCCTCTTTTTCTGAAAAAGGTTTGAAAAAAGGATGATTTATATTTAATTGAATACTTGCTTTGCTTCCATCTTCTTCAGGATCCACTTTGATCCAAGTACTGGCATTGCCTTTTGTCCATTGAACAGATATAGTACATTTGCTTGCACCATCCAGAGGTATGATGTATTTTCGAATTTTATCATCAACTTCCTCTGGGAGGTTATTCTGTTCAGCCTGATACTCCTTGTATAAACTAAGTTCAGATGAATCTTTTGATTCGTCACTTTGTGGAAACGTTTCAAAAATAGTTAATTCTTGTTGTGGCATCTTATCGCAGAAAGAACGATCGATGGTTTCTTGTACATGGTTACGAACATTATCTGAAACTTCTTTTGATGTCGCTTCCTCTCTTTCTCTATCCTTATTTGTTATTTTTGCAATATCAATGTATTCTTTAATTTGGAATTTTAGTTCTTTAATAAACTCTTCCTCAAGGCCGTCATCCCACACAAAACCGTCTTTAGCCTGGTTGACAGGAAAATCATCTAGGTTTAGTTCTCCAAATAATTTATGGGAAATCGTGCTTTGTGCCTGACCAAATATTTCTTCAGGTTTATAATTAAATTCCTCTCCGCCAACAACTACACGATTCCTTCTAAATAAAGCAAAACCAGCTCTGCCAAACCCACCATGAGCTAATATGCCAACAAATCCAGTTACATGATGGAATTGTTCGTCAAATTTGAATGAAAAATTAAGTTCTTTTTTCCATATACGATCTCTAAAAGATAGGCATTTGTGATCATCATAATAGAGTGATTCTCCGTCATATTTTATTTGAACTAAACCGCTATTCAAATCACGTCTATACATACTTTTAAGTAGTTCTGTAATTTTGTTTTTTGTTCGAGGAGATCCAACTTTTTTTGTGATTTCTCGTATAATGATTGTAGTTCCATGTTTTGCAGAGGCAACTTTTGTACGTTGTATTGATACGGAATTTAGATTGTTCTGACGTAATTCTGGAATGTTGATTTCAGTATAATATTCATTTTCGGAGCCTAGTTGTGTGGAGCGTACATACCAAATATTGCCGAACCAAGATGCTGCCGTCTTAAGTCCCATTCCATATTCATTTCTACCACTTTTATCTTCAGGTGGCGAATCAATTTTGACAGCTCTAGCAAAATCTTCTAACTCCATACCAAAAGCTGTGTCTACGATTGTTAGAACGTCATTAATAGAATCATAATTTATATGGATATCAACTCCATCAATCCCATGATCTTTAAGTTGTTCTTGATGAGAATAGAATGATTGCGTTGAGTTATCAACAAACTCAGCGATTGCATACCATGGTTTGTAATTTAAACGTGAGAATACTCCTATAACTCCAGCTTGAGGCTGTATATTTAGTTCATGTATTTCAATTCCTTTTTCCATAATATTTCGCTGTTATTTTAATAATTCTATAGCTATACGTCTAACAACATCAACATTTACTGCATTTCCTAAAGCCTCAAAACATCTTGTTGGACTCATTTTAAAGTTTCCATCCTCAAAACGCAAAGATTCCATTTTCTGTATTTTTGCAGCTTCTCTTACAGTCATATATCTTCCTTTCAGATCAGTCCCTGGAACACTAACCCACGGGAAAATTGGAATTTGAGTGCCAACGAGGTTCAGAGCAGGAGAAAATGTTGGTAGTTTTACACGGATTCCAGAAGCTCGGAATTGAATAATTTTATCATCAAGAGTCATACTCGCATTCTTCCCACAGTTCCATTCAAACTTCATATGGCTATTCTGTAGCTCTTGAATATTATGAATCCATTTATCTATCCAAGTTTTGTTTACTATGTAGAAATTTCTATTCTCCTTAATATATCGTATTTTCCAATTTTGGAATTGTTGTCCTTCTTCACGTTTGTCTTGAGCATAAATTGGCAACTGAGTCATCATTTCCGCATGGCTTTTACCTGTAATAACTCGACCTAGTTTACCACGTTTCCCCTTTAACTGTTTTGCAGGTTGATTGCATGGAGGTACTTTCTCATAATCATATGTTGCTCCAAATTCCATAGCCCAAATGGGAAATCCTGGTAATTTGCAATTATTCTCAGCGGCGAGTCTAACAAACTCACTCCAAATCTCAATATGATGTCGAGTATCCTTTTTTAAAGGTATATAATCAGTATCATTAATATCAATAATATTATGTATGCTCTGATTCGTAGATGTCGGTTCTGGAAAACGAAAATCACCCAATCCTCCTAAATCCTTTCTTGCTCCAACTATATAGATTCTTTTGCGATGTTGTGGCGATTCAAATTGATGAGGTGAAAGAATGGTTTCTTTTACTTCATACCCAAGTTCATCATGTAATCTTTTATATATCACTTTCCATGTGTTGCCTCCATCATGACCTTTTAGATTAGCAACATTTTCTAAAAATAAATATTTAGGCTTATGATATTCTATGATATCACAAATGTATGTGAATAAATTACCTCTATCTTTTTCATCATTAAATCCCTGTCTTTTGCCAGCTTGGCTAAAAGGCTGACATGGGAAACCTCCGCATATGATGTCATGAGGAGGTATTTGATTTGGATTAATTTTTGTTATGTCTCCATATATTGGCGTTTCGGGGAAGTTTAAAACATACAATTTTCTTAAATCATCTTTAAGTTCCGATGCAAACACGCATTTGCATCCTAGCTCTTGAAGGGCTAAGTGAAATCCGCCAAGTCCGGCAAATAAATCAATGAATGTATATTTATTTCTATTAATCATTATTAGTAATCAATTCTTTATGATATCGTTCAATATCTTTGCTATTTCACTGGCATTTCATGCTTAGTGACACTCTTTTTTACACAAAACAAGTATCAATATTTAATACTACTTAATATTACTACTACTAAACAAAGATATATATTTATATAATATAAATCGGTGATTGATGAAAAAAACTTTTATACTTTTTTTACTAAACACCTTCTTTCCCCATCCTTATATGCCACATCTCATCGATAGCAGATAATGTCGCTATGAGACATACTGCTGCAGAGCTATAAACGGGTTCAATAAAACCGAGTGTTAAGGGGAAAAGAAATAATATAAATCCTGTGGCTTTATTCAAAATGGTATGTAGGGATATCAGCTTTTTGTTGCAAATCAAAACCCAAACAAAATTGCCTATTTTAATGATGGCTATAATGACAATCCAAATCCATAACCAAACAGGAAATTGCATTGTTGGTAGTATCTTTACAAAACACACTGCTGCAAATACAATGTCGGCAACTGTGTCTAATATTGCTCCCAATTCACTGTCGGATTTTGTTCTCCTTGCAATTGCTCCGTCTGCCATATCCGTAATTCCACAATATATGTATATGATGTAAAAGCTAATGGAAAAAACAGGACAGAGCAACAGACATATACTGCCTATAATTCTGCTTGCTGTAATTATGTTCGCTATATGTTTTCTCATCACTCAATTTATTGAGCAAAGATATGCAATTCGCCAGGAAATACAAGGTAATTTCTGGGTTTGCTTTGAGTGTTAATTTTACAAGATAATATAATTGACATTCGGTTATTTGCGGAAACGAATCGGGGAAATGTGAAATGATAGCCTTTTTAAAGTGGTGATTATGTGAAAAAGAGGCTCTATTTCGTCGGGGAAATGTGAAAATAATAATATGGGCATTAAGTCAACATAAAGCATCTCTCGTAATTGTATTTTGTATGTTGTTCATCAAAGATACATCAATATGGAATATTATCTTTTGTGAATTGGTGTGTTGATGTTTATAATTGGATGTTTGTTTGTTTTAATTGATAAATTTGTAACAAAATAACAAAATAATCGTTTATAAATTAGTTTAATCGGATTTTATGTGTATATTTGCATTGTGAAAGTAGAAATA
>JAEIGA010014877.1_pt1 | contig 11843 bp, 8 predicted proteins | sample 9270691 | NCBI WGS metagenome assembly JAEIGA01 (sample SAMN17057246, study PRJNA624740) | gut metagenome | biome: biome; isolation source: fecal sample | host: Bos grunniens | place: China: Xizang | collected 2019
CCTTCCTTGCGGTATTCCTTATCAGTAGATTCGGCCCCGCCCATTGTGAAGATCGTGAATCCCTGGAGCTTAAATACCTGGCCTCTCATCAGATGAATAACGTGATCACTTATCTTATGAACCTTGCCGCCGTGCCATTCTTCAGCAGGGTATTTATCCAGAAGATCGTGGTTCTCATGATTGCCGTCTATGAACAACGTCGTGAAATTACGCTGGTTGTATTTCTTCAGAATATAAGCATCTTCTTCATCGCCCCAGATACCTCCGAAATCACCCGTAATGATCACATAATCAAGATCAGGCTTCATGAATTCCTGCTCCGAAAAATTACGCGTATTGAGTTTCTCCCAATCCGTAGTTCCATGTGTATCGCCGGTAATGTAGATCATAGAAACATCCTCCCTTTTTCATCTTTATTATAGGGAGGGGTATGTACCAGAAAGCGTACATACGAAAGAGCCCCATCCGCATGGGAGAAAGGCTCTTCAAATGGGTATGAAAAATGTCAATAAAAATCAGTTATTCTCTAACTGCCACTTATGAATTCTCTTGATGATTTTTTCGATATCCGATTGAAGCTCAGAATTCGATTTTACAGTTATAGCTACTCTTCTTGCATTCATGGAAGTGTTAAATATATTGTTATTCAAAGTATACTCACGGCCCAAAAAGCGAAAACAAATACTCATTGCAACAACTTGCGGATAATCACTCTTATAAAAATCAACCGGTCCTTTAACATCGTCCCGCGTAACTCCGTAATACTTGGCAACTTCATCCATTATTACATCTGCAGTAATGTCATTTCTGGTGCGCATCTGTAGAATGGAATCTATCAGGGACTTAACCAGTTCAAGATCTACATCAAGGTCTTCAAATTTATAGCATGCAGAAATTATGTCAACAGCACTGTCGATTTCACGGAAGTTGCGAAAATCCTTATCACACAAATAGTTAAAGACCGCATCATCAATCCGGCAGTTCTCTGACTCATTAATCTTTTCCAAAAGGTATCTTCTTCGAACCAAATAATCAGGTGATTGTACCTGTGCGCCTACACCGCTCCTAATCACATTAATGATTCTTGGGGAAAGTTTTAATTCGTTTATTCTTTTCCCACAGGACAAGACAAGCTGTTTGCCTGAACAGATGTATTTGCCAAGAATGCCGAACAGATCTGTTTCAATCCCCTCTTTTCTAATCAAGAACTGAAGATTATCCACCAACAAAATATCTGCAGAACTGTATTTCTCCCGGAATGCAGAGAATTCTTTCGTCTTTATGCACTCACAGAATTCATCCACAAGCGTCTCGCAAGTAACATAAATCACTTTCTTTTCAGGATCCTTATCCAGAACCTTATTTCTGATAGCATACAGGAGATGGGTTTTACCGAGTCCGGTATTCCCCCAGATAAATAAGGGGTTCCTGCATCTTGTACCCGGACACTCCGCCACCATCAAAGCACGTTCATATGCCATACGGTTATTGTCACACACAAGAAGGTTTTCAAAGGTATAGTTGCACTCATCCATAATGTAATCCTCCAAATATCAATCTGTTATAAGAAGAATGTTATCAGGCAGGATGACCCCAATTAGGTACTGTTTTTAAACATCTATCCTCGCAACCTTACCCCACGGCGGATCGACCTTATCGTTATTTAGTAACCACAAGACTGGAATTCCCATTGCCAGATGCTCCTGTGGAAAAGGTGCGAACCCGTCAGTAAGAATAATTATGCTCACCGGAAGGTTATCCTTCATGTGCTGCTGAACATATTCAAATATAATCTGAAAATCCGTTCCGCCTCCACCTTCGGGATGAATGATCTTAAACTCGTCTTCGTTCTCAAACGGTTTCGGTTCAATGATCGCAGCATCAAAAAATCCGAGCCAGCCCTTTAGTTTTCCATCGTATTGATCAATAGCGCCTTTAACTTCAGAATATGCGGCAGTAACCATCTCATCAGACATGCTTCCGGACGTGTCGATCATGAATAAGATATCTTTTATGATATCGTCTTTATCGTTAAAGTCAGGCAGAAAAAACGGACTGTCATCAAACCTTCTGTCAGGAGGAGTAAACGAATAATCAACTATCTCTTCCTGAACAAAGTCATTGAGGATCATACGCCAGTCTATCTGCGGTTTGCGCAATTCTTCGATAAGCCTTTCGGCAAATAGAGGCAATAAACCACGTTGGTTCGAAGGATCACGTATCGATATCGATTCCGTCGCATCAAGAGTCCTCTTTACCCAGACATCTCTTAATGTATCATCCTCTTCTTCCATACCCCATCTGGTGTGGTCATCCCATATCGCAGACTGTTCACTTTTCTTTCCCTTTGTCTGTCTGGCTCTTCCCAGAGCACTGCCTTTTGCTTCTTTGTCACCATTTGGACCCGGAATTCCCATGGTGCCTGTCAATGATGTTCCATTCTTCCCTTTTGATTGAGAAGGCGGCAGCATCGCATACACCTCTTCGGCTGTATGTTCATATCCCTCCGAACCATCGGGAGCCTTATGCATCGATTCGCCGTACTTTGCCAGCGTAATCGTAAGCGGATTCATATTGTTCGACTTCAGAATATTGGAGTTAACGACGATATCGCATGCAATATTGAACTGATCCTGATCGTAATCACGTCCTCTAAAACAATGCTGCAGGACCACGTGAAGAATCTCGTGCATCATTATGAAATCCAGTTCCGAATCACTTAAGTCATCCAGAAATACAGGACCAAAGTATATCCTTCTGCCGTCAGTGGCAGCCGTGGAACAATTCTCATCGATGGAAAAAATCATGTGCATCAGCAGCAAGCCATAGAACCCATTATTTACAAGGATCCTCAGGCGCGACATAAGAAGCCGCTTCATGTATTCTTTTTTCTTTTCATCTGACAGAACCATTTAACAGACTCCCTTTACTCTGAAGCCATTTATTGAACTCCGGAACTTTGATGAGATTTTCTTTGTAGCCGTCTTCTATGTACATATAATCCTTAAGCAGAACAACGCTGAAATCCGGTGGCAGTTTTTCCGCATATCTGATCGAATTCGCAATGCGTACCATTTCATCCTTATGCTCTCTTGCGTAAGACACCATTGAAGAAGTCAGCGCATACATCGAATCGACTCTTGTAGGTGCAGCAGGCATCTTCCCGTCGAAAATATCCTCTATATCAGGAAGGTCCTTATACACAGATGACCATGTGCGGAATTCAGCAGCAACGCCTGTTCCGACTATGCCTGCAATAAGCATGTACATTTCTTCTATGTTGTCACTTATATTATTCAGAACATTACTGACCATTTCCCACGCACGAGGTGTCGGGAATGCGAGATCATCCGAACCTGAATCAAACTCCATGAGATAGGCCTGACGGAATGAGAGAAATCCAATAACCTTTTCATTTATTCCAGACCTTATAGCCCACTTTTTCCAGGCTTTGAAGCTTCCTTCGACCTCAATGTGAAGCAGTCTGTTTGCAAGAGCTTTCGGCATCTTAAATGTGACTGATTTATCAGTCACTCTGTTACCTGCAGCAATAACAATACAGTTATCAGGAAGCTTATGCTCTCCTACTGTCCTGTCCAGAGTAATCTGGTATGCGGCAGCCTGAACCGACTGGGGCGCGGCAGAGATCTCATCAAGAAACAGAATATTGATAATGCTGTCCGATGTATCCATCTGAAAGATCTTAGGTCTCAGCCATACAGCCAATGTCTTATCTTTATTTGATGTCGGAATACCTCGAAGATCGATAGGGTTAAACAGCAGCAGACGAACATCCGTAACGTTCACACTCTTACCGGTAGATGATTCGATCTTTGATGCGATCTGCCTTACAGCCTGTGATTTACCGACTCCCGGAGGACCCCACATCATGACCGAAGGCATGCTCTTCAGAGGCAGCCCCTTGTCTATTATTGCACTATATGCGTCGGACAGTTTGTTTACGACTTTTCCGACATCCATCGAAGGTATGTTAGTGATCTTTACGTCTTTCATTTCGCTTGCACTCCCAATTTTTCATCTATCTCTTTAACCTTATTTCTGTATGTCTCTATCTGGTCAGAGTAGTCGTTGTCTTTGACCAGTTCAGCTTCCAATGAAGACTGCTTTGCAAGGAATTTCTCAAGACCCTGATTAAGCTTTTCCAGATAAGAAGGCAATGTATCAAGTGTGTTGTTGATCCTTATGAGATTGCCTGTATCGGAATCGCCGAATTCAACATGGTAACGGCCTTCTCTAACCAGATATACATGAGGGTTATTGGATATCATGTTTGCCGGAAGGACCACATCAAAACCTTTGTAGTTCATAAGCACGCGCTCGGAAGGTTCCATGGTGTTGTCAATCAGCGCCGCAGCGATCTTATCGCGGATGATCTTACGTCGTTCGGCATCTTCTTTTTTCTCTTTGTTTGTCTCAGGAGGCGGATTGCCGGCATTCCACTCGTTACAGAACGCGATGTCAACCTCACAACGTCTGATGAGATCTCTCTGGTGTTCGATCTTACCCGGAAGTTCCAGAAGCTCTTTGGATATCAGCATATGATCTTCAATGAGTTTCTTCTGCAAGAGCAGGAAACGTGACAATTCGTTAGCCGCTTCAACTCTCTCCTTGACGAGAGGATTGCCGACCGCGATTGCCTTCACCTCGGCATAATCCAGTACCGTATCATCAATGTCCGTGCTGTCTCTGCCGACAAGTGAGCCGGACAGAAGTGCGGATATAAATCTCTGTTTGGTTTCAAGAAGCTGCCATGAATAAGCATCGAAGCTGCCTTCGGTAATGTATCTGTAGATATAGACCTTCGGATTGGTGTTTCCCTGTCTTAAGATTCGGCCTTCGCGCTGCGTCATGTCGGCAGGTCTCCACGGCACATCAAGGTGATGCATTGCAATCAGTTTATCCTGGACATTTACACCTATTCCAAGCTTAAATGTCGAACCGATAAGTACGCGTATATCTCCGGTTCTCATCTGCTTGAACAGCTCCGTTCTCGCCGTTTCAGAATCGTAATCGTGTACGAATGCAATCAGATCAGGCGGCATGCCTAGCTTAACGAGTCTGTATTTAAGCTCGTCGTAAAGATTGAACTTGTTGTTATCAGGTGTCGACGTGTCGCAGAATACGATCTGTGTGCTTCTGTTTGCATTTGTCTGGTTGTAGATGTCGAAAACATTCTCCGCGCATCTGGCCACCTTGGACTGATACGTGAAGCTCAGTGAACTATCGATAAGTCTCATATCAAGAGCAGCTTTTCGTCCGTCGGTAGTGAGCTTAAGCATGTTATCTTCCCATCTGGCAACATTCCCGGCTCTGATGCTGTCAGCACGATCAGAGACTTCTTTAAGAAAGTCCTTGAATTCCTTGCTCTTTGATATAAGAGCATCCTGATGTCCATCAAAATCAGGAATACCGGATGTGTGGTCCACCTGATGGAAATCGGCAATATAACCCAAAAGCGACGTCAGTTCCGGAAGATTATGAAACTTGCTAAATCTGGTCGCGAGTCTGTAACCACTGGTATCAACATCGATTTCAAACTCAGTCGTCTTCTCTGCAAACATACCGATCCAGGCATCAAAGCTCTGAAGATCCAGAAGTCCAAGTTCGCCGCTCTGAAGATAGATCTGCATGGCATATGCATCAGTAACGGAATTGGTGATCGGAGTACCTGTAGCAAACACAACACCCTTGCCGCCGTTTTCCTGCTGAACAAAATGCACCTTCGCGAGCATGTCACCGCATTTCTTGGAACCTTTACTGTTGATTCCAAGCACATTATCGGTCTTTGTATCAAAAGGAATGTTCTTATAGTTATGCGCCTCATCTACAAACAGTCTGGTTATTCCCAGTTCGTCGAAGTAGGTAACATCGTAAAAGTCATCCATTCTGATCATAAGATCATTAAGATCGTCGTTAAGCTTATCCAGCTTCTTCTGAAGAGTTAATGAGACTTTAGACTTAGTCTTCATTATTTCCTGTATCTGCTTGATACGGTCGTGAAGCTTACCAACATAAAAATGCTTGGACAGAGGGATTCCCTCAAAGCAACTGTATGCAATGATTATCGCGTCGAATTCTTCATCACGGATACGCTCCAACACATACTCTTTTTTCTTAGGAGTAAAGGTATTGGGTGTAACGCAGAGAAGATGTGCATCGGGATACATCTCCATGAATATAGAGCGCCACTGTCCGACGATATTATTAGGCACAACATACATATTCTTCTTCGACAGACCCATCCGTCGCAGCTCCTGGCCAGCTGCAATCATCTCATATGTCTTACCGGACCCTACATCATGTGCAAGAAGTGTATTAGGTGCAAATATCATTCTGGCAACCGCATCCTTCTGATAAGGATAGAGCTGCACTTTGGGAGACATTGTGGGGAATGTCAGAAACGAACCGTCGAAAACACGCCTCTTTACGCAGCTGAAGTTCTCTTCATATATGGTTTCAAGCCTTTCCCTGCGTTTCGGATCAAGCCATACCCATTTCTTGAAGGCATCGATCATCTTCTTCTGCTTTTCCATGACCAACGCCGTATCTGCATGATTAATAACCTTCTTCTTGCCTGATTTATTGACAAGAGAAGTCGCTTCGTCATACATGACAATGTTCTTCATATTAAGAGTCCTCTCAAGGATCACCAGAGGCGATACACGGGAAGTACCGTATTCAAGATATGCGGGCTCATAATCAAAATATCTGTTCTTGCACGGAATCTCCCAGGAACCAAGGATCTCATCATGAATAACGCTAAATAAACCGGGATCCATATATTTAGTATCGTATCTGGTGGGAGGACCAAAGAGATATTCGATAAAATCATCTATGACATCCGAAGGCACCCACGGAGAACCGAGTGTAATATAGATGTCCTGAGTTGCAACTGCCGGAGGAAGCACCTTCTCAATGGCAACAAGATTGTCGCGGAAATAACCGTTGTATTTCGCATCTGCCGCCTGGGCTGCTTTCCACTTGCGGATAAGGTTGCCCGACAAGTATTCATCTGATGTTTCCCATCCCTTATAGAAACACTCATTCCATGTATCGGGGTTCTGATATATCGATCCCTTCAGCGTCTGAATTACGGTCTTATAATCTTCGCCGGTAATTGAGGAGATATATTCTATGTTAACTTCACCCAATGTCGTCAGGCTCATTATCAGCGCATCGGGAATACTGTCCGTATGAACGCCTCTGGTCCTCTCGTCAGTATTAAAAACATTCTCCCAGGTCAACGGAAGATCCATACAGGTCACTTCATCAATATGAGCCTTCTTCGCTTCTTCTTTTCTGCGTTCCTCTTCTTCCTTCTCCCGCTGTTCAGCTGCACTCTTGGCTCTGACCAAATTGCGTTCCATTCTCTTCAGTTCTTCAATAGCCTTGGATATATCTTCAGAAGAACCGGCTACGCTTGAACCATTGAGCTGTTTTAAGATATTCTCAAGTTTTTTCTGGTTGATGTTCATCATCCTGACATTTGACATAAACGAGTCCTCCTGCATATAGGATATATGCAAGTATGTACTCAATAAGTCTCATATACAGGGACAATAATTCAGTTAATGGGACAATTTTCAGGTGTCTTATCCCAGCCTGAATTCCTTCATGTCATCAAGCCTTAACAGCACTGGTTCTTTTCCGAATCCGGCACCCATATCAATGTCGATCCAGGTTTCAGTCTTGATAATCTTACCGTCATATTCATCACCATACGCTATGGTAGGAGTGTGACCTAAGATGGTCATTACTTCATCAAAATACCGTTCATCCAGAGCAGGTCTGGCCCAAAGGAACTCGTCATCTGCATACTGAGATAATTTCTTATTCTTATCGAAATTCTCAATGCCGGAATGCACAAGCAGATAGTCCTTATCGCCGACACTAAGTAACTCATACAAAGGACAGTCACGCAGATAATCCAATATGTCCTGTTGCGTATCCTTAGAAAGCTTTTTCATCGCTATAAGAGTCTCGTTTCCGCCATCAAGCTGATACCTGGTAAGCATATCGTATTTTTCAGCAGTAAACTTCTCTTCGAAGTCATCCCTTATCTCATCGAAAACAAACGAACAGGCAAGCAGCATCGCCTCGTGATTTCCAAGTATCAGCTGCACATTTGTCTGATACATCAGCCATTCCAGAGTCTTAACACCGCCGTCACCGTTACGGTCTACAACGTCGCCTAAGATATAGAGAAAATCGTCCTTGCCAAAACCGGCTTTCTCCAATAACTGAAGAAGCCTCTCATGCGGATAACCGTGAAGATCGGAGATAACGTAAATCAATCAGATAACCTCCCTAATCTCATCAATGATCTCAGCCTCAGTATTCATCTCCACGAATTCAGATATCGAATCCATAAGACTGTCTGCCATCGCGTTATGAGGAACGATTGATGCAACACCGATTACAATTATCTGGTGTGTATCCTGCTCGTCGATCTCCGCAACGGAAGCATGGAACTTGTTCTGAAGCTTGGCCACAAGGCTGTTAACGATCATGCGCTTCTCTTTGAGGCTGTGCACCCAGGGTGCACGGAGTTTAAATGTCATTGTTGCTATTATCATAAATCAATAATATCACCTAACTTTATTCAACTCTAATCACTCACCAAACCTAATACCATTCTTTTCAGCCCATTCGCGAAGCTTAGCCTTGAGTTTTGTTTCGTCTTCTTCATATTCATCCGGACTGAATCTTATATGGCGAGCGGCCTTATTCTTCTTAATTACCTTCCAGCCTTGGGAGTTTTCAGGAAAAGAAAAAGTCCTTCCAACTGGAAGATCGGAACCGGAGAACGTCAGAACAGCAATAACAAAGAAGCCTTGGTAAGGTCCCTTCGATACAAGTGACCTGTTAAGATATGGATGATTCCAACCTACAACAGGAGCAAATAACTGAGCCTCTTCTTCAGAAGCAGCATCTATATCAACTATCCTTATATCAGCTACATACTCATTTGCTTTAGTAACATTAACTTTCATCGAACCCTTCCTCTACAGTCCCATAAGTATAGCATCTCTCAGCAAACCCATTCTCCAGTATACGGTAGTCGCCGCCCTTATATCCGGCTTTTTCCAGCAGATCCGAACTCGCCTTGTTTCCATAGACTACCCACGCAAAAATCACATCCGGTTTTTCTTCAGTGATCTCACCGTTAAGGATCAGGTCTGAAATTGCCTTCACGACTTCAGTACCATATTCCTGACGGCGGTATTCACCAAAAATATAGTATGCAAGATTATTGAGATTCGGATTATCCTCATCAATGGTAAATCCGACATAGCCGATCATGACATCTGAACCAGAAAGAAAGATAGAATAATTTATCGTCATATCAAAGTTCGTTTTCGTCGCAAATCTGAAGAATTTCTCATCCGGTTCACACGCGAAAGTATCATTCACCTCATCCGCCTGCACTGTACGGTCAACAAAGATCGACCATTCATCTTTGGTCATCAGTCTCATCCTGAGTCTTGCAGTCTCAAAAGAAACAAGCTTTGCTGTCTCCATGGTATTCTTTTTCATATCAGCATCCTCGCTTTTCTAAGTGTTCTTAACACTATTGTAGAATGCGGGATGTGGCTGTTTTGGTGCACTTACTCTAACTCAATATGTCCGTATACGATCTTCTTAACTTTCTTCCTGACACCGTTGATCTTACGGTAGTAATGGTATTCATCAGAATCGATCTCGATACTGCTGAACACGTTGTGGTTCATAAGGTCAGCCGGATTGACTACTTCGTCTAATGTGCAGAAACGGAAGAACAGCATTTCAAGACGGTCACTAACTTCAGCCCAACCGATGTTGTTGTACATCAGATAACGTATATGCGCGTATCTGACTATTGAGACCTTATTTCTGTATTCCCTGTACGACTGATTATCCTCGTAATCACGTCCGGGCATCCTCTCGAACATGCCAACCAGCTTCAGTCCGTGATCACGCTTGAATATGGATATAGCAGATATCCTGCCGATATCATTTACTGACAACTGTTCACCCGGCGTGCCTCGATAGGTCACATGCCATACATATTCGTCAGAAGAATAATGTCCGATATCTTCGTACAGTCTTCGTCTTTCTGTGCCGTCACATGCTCCTTCCAAAATGCAGAAGACCTGATTATCATGCGGAACACCCCTTGATCCCGCATAAATCTGAGGTAGTATGGCTTCTATTATAGAAACATCATTCAACTCACAAGAAGAGAAGGCGCTCACTTCATCAGCATCATCTCTTAACGGATGGAAAAATCTTTCTGCCGGAGGAAGAGTATTACGGCCCATAAGCATAGGGAAACGACTGCTGCCATCATCAATAATGTATCTGAAAGACGGTCCGTAAGCTCTCTCCAAACGCCTCTTATCGATTAATCGCGAAACCGGCTTGCTTACTGCCAAAACCCTCAGTTCCGGCATGGAATAAACAGCCTCAACATTCTCCAATGAGTATTCGTTAAGTGATAATCTCACCAAATTCTCAAGTCCGGAGAGGAAGTCCAGATTAGTTATGCCTGTCATTCCCAAATTGAGTCTCCTGAGATCTCCTAATTCCGAAAGAACACCCGGATCACATATTTCATTGTGAGAGATTTCCAATTCTCTTAACTCGGTATACCCGGTCAGGAACGAGAAATCATTAATGCCGTTGTGGCGGAATGTTGCCGTTTCAATACCATTCAGGTACCTATAAGAATCCTGACTGCTCAGATCAGTATTGATCAGGAACAACCTGTGTAATCTTTCAGCACGTTCAATCTGCTCCAGATAGTGAATGTCTGTTTCTTCTTCTCTGTAAAACCTGGAGAGCAGCGTCGCCCTGTCCCTGATCTCATTTCTGAGGTATTCAGGTTCGATAACGAGCGCATGCTCACCATATCTCATTGCCCACTCAATGACATCCCTCTCGCTGCTCTTGAGATGTATGGTCAGACGGTTCATGCTCTCATCTGCAGGATCGATCTTAAACTTGTTTCCAAACGAATAGATGACATCGCCTAAAACAGATCTGTCTATAATCATGGTGACGTCAACAACCTCACCCGAATACAGATAAGGGTGTTCACTCAAATACTCATTCGTACGCAACCTGGCTGTACTCTTCTCAGCAGGGAACTGCGAATTCTCATCAAGGATCTGCAAATCAGAAATCCTGTCGAGACGATAACCCTTCATTACTTTTGAGTTTCTCTTTGTACACAGCAGATACAGGTCGCCGTCTAAACCAACAACCTTATAAGGACTCACTTCAATGGAAGAACCCGTCGGATGCAGATCTTTATCGATACCATACTCGTTGTAATCGAAAGATATCATCTTATCCTTATCGATGGCTTCGTTGATATCTTCCAAATTCATAAAATAATCACTCTTAACAGGATGATTCTTTTCATTGAGAATGGTAAAAAGTTCAAACTTGCTACTGTACTTGTTGTCGCTCAAAGTCCTGAGCTTACTGACAATATCTTCAGCGTAACCCTGATCTACATGCTTCGAAAACTGCACGGCCAGCATAAGAAACATCAATTCCTCATCAGAAAGCCCGTCGCCATGTATCTCAAACCAATACTGCTTATAAATAGGTGAAGAACTTCTCTCCCAAGTATCAAAGTGTAACTTCATATCCATATTTGACCAGTTGCCTTCATCGTCCGGACCGTAATCAGCCCTGAGCTTCTCCAACGCACGCGTAACGGTCTTTCTCTCGCAAAACGTATCGGGATCAGCCTGAAGCTTGGCCAGGATCTCATTCTGGTCGATTGGCTTTCCTTCAGATGCATACTTCTTAATTATGTCTATAACATGCGC
>JAEIGA010014878.1_pt1 | contig 11843 bp, 11 predicted proteins | sample 9270691 | NCBI WGS metagenome assembly JAEIGA01 (sample SAMN17057246, study PRJNA624740) | gut metagenome | biome: biome; isolation source: fecal sample | host: Bos grunniens | place: China: Xizang | collected 2019
ATCAACCAGATCAAGGAAACTTTTTGCGAAGCCTAAGTTGCCCCCCTGATACCATTTAAGGCATCCCTTCTGCATCCATTTGTCCAAAATCTGTCTAGTAGTGTCTGTTGAGCCATCGTCTCTTACAAGGATATCAACTTCAACATCATTCTGAGAAACAATCGATTCCAACTGTTCCTCAAGATACTTTTCACCATTATATGTAGAAAGCAAAACACAAATTCTGCTCATATCATCAATTATTAAAGGGCCCTGAAAACATATTCACTCTCTTCGTTATAATCCTCAGTAAAGATGGAGTTATACGGTACATACCTGTTGTATGTCTTATACCCATTGATGGAATCAGTTTCAGGCTTTGTAAGCTCGTATGTACGGATCACTATCATGAAAAGGATCATCGTCCAGGTCAGAACAGAATAAATGCTGCCTTTACTTTCATATTTGATTGACACTGCCTGGGTCATTGCTATAATCATCATCACTTCAAAATAGTTATAGAAGCGGAAGAAGATAGGCACCTCGATTCTAAGCATCACAACCAGCACATAGCAGATAAGGTATGGGATGAAAATCTTGTGATCTTCGTCTGCACTTTTATGAAGTACAAAGATCAGATAGATCATAGGTATGATACGACTTATTACCAATGCCAGTATTCCTGCTATACTTAGATTGGACGTACCGTATATATCACTTTCCAGATACTTAGTCGCCTTGCTTGTCGCCATTCCCTCAGCTCCATCCATGCCTCCCAACATTTCCATACCTAAAACAAGTTCGTTGATGATGTCACCAATCGATATGAATACACCTAAAAAGACCAGAATAATGATCGGAAGATATTTATTGATCTTTATATAGCGAATCAACGGAAACAGAAATGTCACAAATCCAAATGTATGAACCAATGCGGCAGGCCATACACGAAGGTAATATTTCTTCAGACTGTTTTCTTTTATAAGGGCATCAAGCGCAAAGAGATAAAATGCAATGGCTATGCTCTCTCGCATTGCCTCAAAACAGTAATTCCACCATTGGAAGATAAAGAACAACAGTATAGCCAGGAACGGTTTCGGAGAGTGTCGTCTAATGAACCAGAAGACAGCAACATTTACTATTATTGCCTGAATCATCTGCACTGTATAGAATCCACCACCGATAGTCTTGGCTAATGAGTTGATGAAAACCCATCCGATATCAGTTCCATAATCTCCTGAGAAGCTGAATGAGTCGAGAGGCGGATAATATGGAGACTCAAAGCTGCTCATATATGCGATGGTATCCACTCCGATTCTATATCTCAATCCGGCAACTAATATCAATACTATGCAACTGAATATATAGTGTATCCAGCTATCCTTTTTATATGATTTTATGTCATAAACATAAAACAGAAATAACAGATATATGAAGATCAGTGTATATACAAGCATTCCCTATGATTTCTGCGACCAATATGTAGACTGAGTAATGGTATCAACATAATATCGTTCTTCCTCAGTCATATTTGACGAATCAACATACCATGGAAGATGTTTTATTCTGTATCTACCGCCTGTGCGGTATGTCTTCTGATATCTATCTGCCTTACCTTTGCAAAAAGGACGATAGAGTGCAAATGTCGTATCAATCTGGGCTTCAAAGATATCAGGTTTGACCTGTACTTCCCAGAACTGAGATTCATGACGAATAACTTCATCCTTATTCTTGAAATGATCAGGCAGATCATCAATCGTGATGCCGAATCCAACCTTCTGAGCCATCGGGAAGCAGTCCATCACTTCGATGAACTTCTGCATGAAATCATCAGGACAATCATCTTCAATCTTCATGTCGGAATCCGTATATACATAATAAGAATCCTGAAATCTCTTATATATATCGGTCTTCCATAAAGCAAGATATCCGACATTTTCATTCAGTCTGAAAACTTTATATGGGCAGCTGTCATAATACTTCAGCAAAGGAGGATAAGTTGAATTGTTATCTATGATATAGATATTATGATACCCCCTCTCTTCAAGAGTTGATATCAACTGCTTCATATATGACAATCTGTTATAATTATTTATAATTATCGGGACATTCTTCGGATCTGCCGTTGCAGTACCAGACAAGAAGTATCTGACATGACTTAGTAAAATGCCCAGACGACATAATATTTTCTTTATAATACTCTTGAGTATCATCTTCTTATAATGGATAGTATTCTAAATAGAAATGCTCTCATACCGGATGTGAACAACAACATCAAAACAGCAAGGACAACAGCAGCTGTAACAACATAAATTACAGCATGAATCGCCCACGAAACAGCATCAGTGATCTGCTGAGTCATTAAGCTGCCATAGATAAACGATATGAGTGGGAAGGCCAGTGCAGCGATGATGAAATGCTTGGCATACAACACAATGCACGTAAAAATCTTCTCCGCAAATCCTCTCTTGAACAGGAAATACTGCTTCCAGCAGAAAATCACCAGGAAAAGACTCACAAAAACTCCGGCTAAAACGCCCTTGATACCCCATATACATCCAAGCGCTATAGACAGAATAACATTTAGTAGAGCTTCTACTATTGGCGACCATATATCACTGAAAAGACCATAGGCATTAATGAATGCATCCGGTGTCAACCTGTTCAGGTTAATGAACATGATTGCGATGAATAGGACAAGACATTCATTATCAAGCATCAGCTCAGGACCCATCCAAATTTTCATGAACGGCTGGGTCAAGATGTATGATGAGAAGCATATGATCGTGGTTATGAAGAATCTGATTGAGAACAACTCATCAAATACCTTCATGATCCGTTCCTTGTCACCTCGTGATACAAGATTACCTACACCGGCATTCATACTGTTGAAGATGGCCATCATCAGGGATATCACTCCTGACACAATCAGCATGTAGTTACCGTAAATCGCAACCATCTCTAAAGTTGCTATTCCAAAGATAATTATTGGGCTTACCTTTGAAAGAACAACAGCTCCAATCTTATGGAAAAAAAGTTGTTTTGTCTTTATCCATACATTAGGATGCTTCTCAAGAAGTTCCTTACCTTTAAGGGAGCTGCCTGTTAGATAAGGATATGATCTGTTGACAATTATCCTTAATGTAATTGCAGATATGACTGCAAATATGATTTCAAGAACGAGCCACCAGATATAGGCATTGTCAAAATATTTTATAAAAAGTACCTGCAAAATAAGCTTCAGCAGGATTATTGACTTGTATGAGTACTGTATCCTGTATTCTTTCTGATCAGCAGAAAGTACAATCTGTTTATAGTTTACAAAATAACTTAATAACGATGAAAACAATAGTACAGCAAATGTTGCATAGCTATACCAAAGCGGAAGATCTGTATTACGAAAGATTATTGGGAAGAAACAAAGAAGAACAGCACTTGAGATGATTATAAAGAAGGCTATTCTTCTATATAACCATCCCTGAAGGCTTACAACCTCATTGATAGTTTCCTTATCACCCTCATACAAAGGCTTATATAAAATATAACCTATTGCAGATCCTATTCCTAGCTCAGCCAGATTAAGGAACTGCAATATACTGCTGATTGTAGTATTGAGACCCAACAGCTCTTCACCGAGATATTGAATAAATATCTTCCTGGATATAAACTGAAGAATCAGATTTATCGCATAGAAAAGCAGTGCTACAATACTATTCTTTGCACTTTTTGATGTCAGTGATTCTTTAGACATTTAATCTAACATGTCCCTAAATTTCTTCCAATATTCTTCTCCAAAAAGTACCCATGCAGCAGCACAGCAACCAGCAAGAAATGTATATATAATCAATAGCTTAGCCTTACTTGGAGCTACTTTTCTTATCGGAACAGCGACAGGATTGATGATTGCAAATACCGGTTTAGCCTGTTCAGCCTGAATTCGCGAGGCTTCAAGCTGACTGGCTACCTGAGAATAGACCTGATAGGCAAGGTTCATTTCCTGCTGCAGCCTTTCTCGCTCTGCCTCCTCGCTCTTTCTGATCACATTCTTGTTGGAATCCAGATAGGAAGCATAATTCTGCTGAGCCTTATAATATTCCTCTCGACGCTGATTACAGATGATCTCCAGATTTTCAACATCTTGTCTTGCCTTGACAGTCCTATAATCGGACATGTAATTCTTCAAGTTTTCAGTAATTGTATCCATTACAGTTGCTGCTACTGCCGGATCCTGAAGAACAACAGCCATAGAAATCTTACCCGTCTTCTTGTCTATCAATACCTGTATGTTCTCTGCAAAGAACTTGACGACTTCACGTTGCTTTTTAGGAAGATTACGTGGATCGAACACAACTTCATCTGTCGTTTCTTCATCATCTGGTGTAAAAAGACCGATACCCCAAGCAAGTGCTTTAAAAGGAGCCGTGATGATTGCATTCCACCATGGCTTCTTCTGATATTCCATCATGTACTCAACCAAAGGTAAAGTCATCAGACTGTCTTTCCTCTCAAATGTTACAGGAAGGTCAAAGAGCTCTACAATGAATGGAGTAGAATGAACGACATCAGGGAACATATCAACACTGATGGCATCCACACTATTATTCAGGTTTACTCCCATCATACTTGCAATTGAGCTGACTCCCGATCCTAATTTCTGCTGAGTCTCAGGTGCAAAAGTTACACTTGCCTTATATGTTTTCGGGATACTGAAACCAAGTATAAGACCTATAACCGCTCCTATGATACAACTTCTTATTATCACGGAACGCTTCTTCCATAATTTGGCGATAGGTTCCATTATATTGGTATATTGTTCACCCTTCTGCGGAATATTATTTATGTTTTCCTGCATTTTTAAATTATTTAATGATGTTGGCAATAGTAGCCATCATTGTTGCTATTGATGATGTAGTGGTAGCTATGCTAAGGAATTCCTGAAGATTGTCACCTTTATCCTTCTTCTGCGGAATTACGATCTCACATCCTGGCTCGACGATATATAAAGCATGTCGTCTGGCTTTTGCAAGTGTTCCATTCAGGTAAATAACATATGCCTTACTCTTTTTTGAGCGATGGCCATAACCACCTGCCATCATCACATAATCATTTACTGTCATTTTTGGATTATATGTGACAACATTAGGATACATTACATTTCCTGAAATCTTTACCGTATTTATATACTCAGGAACTGTAAGGACATCGCCTTCGCGAAGTACAAGATCTGCATCACTTCCAGGCCTCACGAGGGCTGTATGGAGATCAATACCAACAAAATACTTTGATTCAATCTCAAGTTTTTCCATATTGATGCTATCCTTAGCTGATTCGAGAATGTCTACAGTAGATTCCATTCTTGCCTTTTCTTCAGATACGATAGTTCTCTCCAAACGTGCACCTTTCACATAAGCCCATTTAGTCAGTCCGCCTGATTTTGCAATAAGGTCAGAAAGTCTTTCTTCCTTCTTTGTCATCACATAAGTTCCCGGGAAAGCCACCTCTCCAGTCACTCTTACAAACCTCTGCTCTTCATAGCCAGGACTTTTTCGTACCACTATCTGGTCATACGGCTGAAGCTTAAATCCTGAGTCACCGTCAATTATATAACCGTCCTTAAATGAAAAAGTGAATAACTGCCCGACCTCATCTGTCGGTGTGGTACTAGATGGATTCTTTATACGTCTGCTGACATCGATTTTGGCTGTCGATGCCGATTCAAGAAGGCCACCAGCAAGCATGATTGCATCTTCTAGAGTAGTATTTTCCGCATATACATAAGTTCCCGGATTCGCTACCTCGCCAATAATCTTAATATTGCCGATATCATTTAAATCATGTATGCTTGGTATATATAGAATATCATTCTTTGCCAATTCTATATCTTGGATTCTGCCAGACATTATTGCTCCTATATCAATCGGAACAAGTTCTAATGTCAGATCCTCCCTCTCACGTGTTATTATACCGCGATTTGTGAATGCGTCACCCTTCAGTCCATCTGCTCTTTCGATCAATTCCTTGACAGTATTCACCTGCTCGCAAAGTTCATAAATACCAGGACGATATACTGCACCTTTGATTTCAATCTTATTTTCATACCTATCCAGCATCGCACCAACAGATATCGAGTCACCTTCCATAAGACAGAAAGTATCATAATCTGGTTCTAGTACTGTGAATATCTGATATTCCTTTCCATTCTTACGAGTAAGACGTATATTCTTTGTATAGGCATCTCCAGAAAATCCTGACGCGTAGTCAATAAGGTTTGAAACAGTTTCGCCTGACTTCATTTCATACGACATCGGACGTTTGACTTTACCTTCTACGTTGACTATGATATCGTATGTCGGGACATTAATGATATCACCTTCTTCAAGAATCATATCATTCATCTTTCCATTACGAATAAAGTCATATATGTCTATTACTGCTATCGTCTTTCCATGTCGTATCAGCTGAATGTCTCTCAATGATCCCAAGTCACTTACACCTCCAGCACTATGAAGGGCATGATAAATATTAGAAAGAGATGAGATGAAGTATGTTCCTGGAACAGCAACTTCACCCATAAGATGAACCTGAATGGTTCTTATGCTTCCAAGAGTGAGCTTTATTTCTGATTTAGCATCTTCTCCATCTACTGAGTATATCTGACTAAGCTTACGCTTCATATAGGCCTCAGCCTGCTTTATAGTCATTCCGTTAAGAGCAATCGGTCCGAAATCAGGAATGTTGATTGTTCCATCAGGAGATATGATCTGTCTGATCGTAACCTGATTAACTCCCCATATATCTATTATAACCTCATCTTCCGGGCCAAGGATATAGTTTACTGGAGTCGGGAGATTCGCACTTGGTGCAAATGTCAAATCATTAGCCTTGAATATATTACGGCCATACACCTCATCTATGTCAGTTTCCTCAGTTTCGATTGTCAGCTTATCAAAAGCAGTATCTTCGTTGATAAATGGAGTTTTGCTCATACGTCTCTGGCGCTCCTGAGCTCCAGCAATCTTTACATCTGTTGACGATTGCTTGCCATCCTGAGTGTACTGGGCCCTTATGCGTTCAACCTGCGCCTGAGTTACACCCTTTGCGAGTAACTCCTTGGCTAAGTCCTGCTGAGATTTGCCTGACTCCATTCCATCTTTTACATAAGCCACTACAGCATCATCTGTCATCTGAGCCTTTACAGGTACAGATATCATAATGTATGCAAGCAGAAAGATTATCAGTAATATATTTCGTCTGATCATATTTTAAAAAGTTAATTTATTTCAGATTTTAAGTTGTCACAATCTTTGTCCATCAAGACCCTCAACCATTTATACCCATTCGTGTGGCCGAAGTGTGTCCATTGACCAAATTTCTGAAGCATCTTGTACATATTGTTATTCTTCCTTCGGATTATTGTTACTGTTTTATAGAATCCAAATGTCATCAGGAAACTCAGAAGAAGAACCACATATAACTGCATATCTATTGATAAGCCTAATTTATAAGATACATACCATGACACAATTATCAGGAAATTTGAAAAAATAATGAAGGACATTGTTCCTATGTGTGAAAATCCTACCTCTAACAAAAGATGGTGGAGGTGATTCGTATCAGGCATAAACGGAGACTTTCCTTGTGCAATTCTACAAGCCATTACTCTAAGGGTGTCAAAGATTGGAATAGCAAGAACTGCCATAACAAAAGGTATGAGTCCAAAATTTACGTCCACTTTTTCTGCAAGAGGAGAATTGGTATTAAGCGCACCTATAACAAACGATGAAATTATAGTTCCCATAAGTAAAGAGCCACTATCACCAAGGAACATCTTTGATTTCAATCCAAAAACGTTATGGAAAAAGAAAGGTACCAAAGCACCAACAGACATAACCGCCAAAGATGCCGCTTCCTTATCATCGCCAATAATAAAAGCTGCAGCAAAGATTCCACAAGTCATGATACAGAAACCTGAGCATAAGCCGTTCACACCATCTATCAGATTAATCGAATTTATTATGCCCACACATACAAAAACGGTAAGAGGTATGGATATATATTCCGGTATCTTATCTATACCCCACAATCCATGAAAGTCATTCAACGAGTAATGGTTGCAAAATATCAACAAGAGCATTAAAACGATTTCTATCACAAAGCGCATAAATGGAGATAATGACAGTATATCATCCATCAATCCTATATATACCATTATTACCAATAGACCCAAAATGGCATATAACGAAGAGGTTTCATAGAATAATCCTGTAACTATCAAAGATGACACTATTCCAAAAAAAACAGCAACTCCACCAAGAACCGGAACAGGAACCTTCTGAAGTTTTCGAGCACTCGGGTTATCTACAATATTTTTCATAATAGCAATCTTCAAGACTTTCTTGAAAATGCTCCATGTGCAGACTATAGCTATTATGAACAAGAACGAATAATATAGTGCCATAATTTATTGATTTTTAAACACCTGATACCCTGCATCAGAACGTCTGACCAGAAGATACCGAGTACAACAATGGACACCAAGAATACTCCATTCTTAGCGTCATGAGGAAAATTACACATGCCCTCCTTCAGGCCGAATTGATCAGCGCTATCCAGCAGCAGGTTACAATCCAGCATAAACTAACAAGTATATTCTACAAATATATGGTTTTTTTATGCAAATAAAAAAGGACGGTAAAATAATTTTGAAAATATAGAAGCTCTTGCGATATTTGCGTATAGTAAATCGGAACAAGCGCTGAGTGTGATGAAATTTAAGGTAGCAGAACATATTTTTGAGATTGAAGGGACTGGGTTATATACCGCGGTAGCGGATAGGATGGAAGTACCATACGGGCCATTCATTTGGGGAGATGAGTCAGTTTCTGAGACAGAAAATCAGCTCTTCAAGCTAAGTCTTTGCAAAAACGTTAAGGATGAGGGTTCTGAACTGGTATATTCCAACAAAGACAATGTAGAACCAGGATTCATCACCATGGAAGTTTATAAGAATTATTCAGGTCACTACTTTGAATTCACCCAACCTGGTTCTGAAGCAATTAATGGAAAGTTGTGGGTAAGTGCTGATTATACACAGGCGAGATTATCTCTTGAGGGTTCAAATCTTGCCCAATGGCTTACTTTCAACACAGGTGTGAACTTCTGCTTTCTTCTTGCGACAGCAAATCATCATACTGTTCTTGCTCATGCTTCTTGTGTAAAATACGAAGACAAGGCTTATCTATTCTTGGGAAAGAGTGGTACCGGGAAAAGTACCCACAGCCGTATGTGGCTTAATGCCTTAGAGAATGTAGTTCTTATGAACGACGACCACCCAGTCATTCGAATAAATACTCAGGGGCAAGCAATTGCCTATGGTTCACCTTGGAGTGGAAAGACTCATTGCTATAAGAATATGCAAGCACCTATAGGTGGAATCATCAGAATAGCTCGAGCTCCGTATAACAAGGCTCGACGACTTTCTATGATTGAATCATACGCCTCACTTATGACAAGCTTTTCTGGAATGACATGGGAAAAGGAGCTTGCAGATGGTCGAGATAAGACTATTCAGGGAATCATCAGGTCAGTACCATGCTGGGTGATGGAATGTCTTCCTGATGAAGAAGCTGCAAGAGTGTGTTCAAAGGCTGTGACAGGAATGCTGATATGAAGAAACGTATTGTAGCAAATAATGTTCTTATCCCTGAGATTGCTCGGTTGGTATCAGAGGGAGCAAAGGTAGTTTTCATACCCAAAGGTGCGAGCATGCTGCCTTTCATTCGAGAGGGCAAGGATAGTGTCGTTCTAAAAAGTCCTGAGGACTTATGTGTAGGAGATATCGTACTTGCCCGTAATACTCCTGGAGCATATGTACTTCATCGTATAATTGAAATAGATGGAGATAATATTGTACTTATGGGAGACGGGAATATAATTGGTACAGAGACATGTAGAGTTTCCGACATACTTGCAATGGCGGATAAGATTATCAAGGATGGTAAAGAAATTGATTGCCGTTCAGATAATCATCTGCGCAAAGCAGAGATCTGGAAAAGACTTAAGCCGATAAGACGTTATCTATTGGCCATATATAAACGTGTAATTTTATAATTATGAGAATAGTAGAAGGATTCAGACTGCGCGATGTCATGGGACAGGCTACGGTTATCGGAGAAGGAGTTGATCAAGTTAATTTCAATAAGCTAATCACTCTGAACAGTACCGCCGCATATCTTTGGAGAGAGGTTGAAGCTAAGGACTTTGACACCTCTGTACTTGCCCAGCTACTTGTTAAAGAGTATGATATAGACGAGAGTATTGCACAGAAGGATGCTGCAGCTATTCTTGCTCAGTGGACAGAAATCGGCTTGGTAAAATAATGACAGAATCTCAGAATTTCTTGCTTACACTTGTGCGTATGGCCTTGTGGAGAAAACAGGAAGCCATGCCTGATCACAAGCCAGATTGGAAGAACGTGCTTGTTCTGGCGGAGAAACAGACTTTGTTAGGACTTGTAGCTGAAGCTGTGCCTATGCTTCCTGAATATCTTCAGCCTGATCCTAAGTCCAAAATGAAACTTCATACTATGGCTATGAGGATTATCAAGTCACATTCCATACTTAACAGGAAAGTAGCTGATATCAAGACACGCATGGATTCAAACGGTATACAGGCTGTATTGCTTAAAGGACAGGGAGTAGCACTTAATTATCCTAATCCTCAGAGCAGGCAGTGTGGGGATATTGACATCTATGTGGGAGAGAATAATTTTGATCAAGCCTTACGACAACTGGATCCCCTATCTGATGAAGATTACAGATATCTTAAGCACTTTAACATTACGGAAGACGGAGTCGATATAGAAGTTCATCGGATTGCGGAGATACTTCCTGGTGCAAAACATGACAGGTTGTTTCAGCAATGGACAAATAGTTGTCTTGAAGGCAACATGTTACGTCAGGAAGAAATTGGAGGTGTCTATATCAACCTACCTCCAGTTGATTTTGATGCCATCTATATCATGAATCACATTTGGCGTCATTTCATGACTGGAGGCATAGGCCTTAGGCAGCTGTGTGATTGGGCTATGTTTCTTCATCGTTATCATAATGATATAGATTCAAATGCATTAAGCAGCAATTTGAATAAATTTGGATTAACCCGTGCTTGGCATATTTTATCTGCATTGGTGGTTCAGCATCTCGGACTTCCAAAAGAGGAATGTCCTCTATATGACGGACAATATGCAAAAAAGACAGATAAGGTTCTTGACATAATATGGCACGATGGTAATTTCGGGCATTATTCTTCTCCAAGTAAAAAGCCTGATTCCGCTAACCGTTATACCGCTAAATTCAATACATTCAAAAAGATTACACTAAGAATTATCCGAATATTTTCAGTGTCACCGATAGATGTACTATATTCGTGGCTATATTTCTCCATCAGAGGAATCAAAAAACTATCAGTAATACTCAAATGACGACTAGGAAGTGCATAAAGTGGTTATGGCAGGCATCTCATGATGTGCGTAAATATGTCGTATTTAATGCTTTGCTTGGAATACTGCATGTAGGGACATCTATGACATTTGTCTGGGTGTGTAAATCTATTGTAGATCAGGTTACATCAGGGGCATGGGATGGGATGACTTTCCACATATGTACAATGGTGGGTTGTATGCTTCTGCAAGTAGTACTTTCAGCACTTGAGCAACATACAAGCAACCTTAGTGACATTGTCTTGAAGAATAAACTTCGACATGGGCTCTTTACCAGGTTGATGGAAAGCCGTTGGAACGGCAAGGAGAACTTTCATACCGGAGACACCTTGAATAGAGTCATGGAGGATGTCAGAGTAGCTGC
>JAEIGA010014879.1_pt1 | contig 11843 bp, 4 predicted proteins | sample 9270691 | NCBI WGS metagenome assembly JAEIGA01 (sample SAMN17057246, study PRJNA624740) | gut metagenome | biome: biome; isolation source: fecal sample | host: Bos grunniens | place: China: Xizang | collected 2019
GTAAAATCAACATATGTATTCTCCGTTGTTACAGAAAAATCATGTATAATTGGTGATGTAAGGTCTGCACCTGGTGCTGGAGCTGCTGCAAAAGTAATGTTATAGAATGATTTTCTTCCCATAAACTCTACTACCAATTGACCAGGATTATCTTTGGTTATCTTACCATCAATAGCCTCTGTAAAAGAATATGAAGCACGTGCAGGATATAGTTCAACACTTACAAAAGTAGCCTCATCAGCATCCTCCATATTGAGTGCAACGGCTAATGGTTCTGCATCAGCCAACACACGTGCATCAACATTTGTTCCATCTGCCTTTTGCATCACTAATTTGACCAATTTAGGATCTGATGTAGGATCAGTTAGATTAAGCGTTACCTGATATTCTTGCGATACAGTACCATTTACAACTTTAATTGTACCAATATATTGCTTACCATCTTCAGATGAGCCCTTACTGAAGTCATATTCTTTTTTCTCCAAACTTGCTCCTAATGAGTATTTACCATCAAATTGCAATGCTTCAACTGGTGTCTCAGCAGGAACTTCATCAAATACAACTGTAAAAGCAGTATTATCTACTTTGCCTTGACAAGTGGTATTTTTGATAGAGATATTCTTAATCAAAGCTTCACCGACTTGTTGTTCTGGTTCACTACAACCAACCATCAGCATGCTCAAGACCGCCATACTGAGGAAAAATAAATTCTTTTTCATGATTGATAATTAAAATTAGTTCTATTATTTTTATTAAGTTTACTCACAATTAGGATTACCAACCCCATTCTGTATTTTGAGACAATGTATATCCTTTGGATTTGTATAACGTAATTTGTCCCGAAGGAATAGGATTGATATAATTACGCTTAATTGGACGATTACGTTTTCCTAAAGTATTACGCAAAATATACCCCTCTTTGGTCACAGTATCGTTGGTGAGTGGATCTACCTTACCTGCAAGGATAATCTCTTTATCCTTATTCTTGTAGTCGCTTACACGAATGTATGCACCATAGCGAATATCTGGATTACATTCATTCCACATATAATCCAACTTGCACCAACGCTTGAGGTCGTTGAGACGGAAGCCTTCCAAACATAATTCCACACGTCGTTCACGACGAATTTCCCAAAGTAAAGATGGGGTAATCAATTTACCATCATTGGCTTTTTGCTCTATTTGCAGGCGTTTAGGATCATCAAATGCTACACCGTTTATAGCAGGTTGATCACCTAACATTTGCAATGCAGGCAAGTTCACATCTGCACGCGCACGAATGAGATTGATTGACTTATCCAAATCAGCTTGTGTAAAGGTGTATTTAGACATAAGATGCAATTCATATGCAGCTTCCACATAGTTGAGCAATACCTCAGCATAGCGCACGCAAGGTGCATCGGTAGTATTCTTTTCTCTTGCCCATGTAGGATTTTTCTCTCCAGCCTTGCTATCATCCATAAACTTATTCCATGCATATCCAGAGAGTGCATATGAGAACGGAGTAAGACTCTCTCCTTTGATACAATAATGATTGCGAATGCACATCGCAAGACGAGGGTCACGATTAGCAAAGAAGTCTTCACTCGTTTTCGCTAACCATTTCGCATTTTCAGCGTATATAGGCAAGCCGTTGGCATTCACAAAATCCTCTGCGAGGGATTTGCTCAAGCCAGCTTGTGCTTCGGTATAAGAATATGCTAGTGTAGAGTGCGCTAATAAACCATCCTCATACTGACGATACATAATAATCTCAGGATTCGTACTCAGATCTTCGCTCACAAAGAGGTTCTTATAGGATGATGCAACAGCATACTTGCCCGACTTCATTACTAATTCTGCTGCATTCTTAGCCATCATAAGGCATTGCTCTGCCATGGCTTGATCTAAATTATGGTATTTGAGGAATGTTCCTTCGCGCAAAAGCAGTCGTGATGCCATAGCTGCTACCACATACTTATTGATTTGCAAGTTACCATCATTCGCACGCACACTATCCATCGCATATTGGAAATCTGCCATGATACAAGAATCTACAAACGTGCGTGAATCACGATCCTTGTAGAGATAATCATTATCGCTCAATGCAGGCACACGATTATACCAAGGCACATCACCATAACGGAACACGAGGTTGCTATAATAACAAGCACGGAAGAAACGCGCTACACCACGCCAGTGATTTTTGGCCGCAGCATTAGCATCAATGCGATCAATATTCTCTAATACGTAATTCGCTTTGCGGATATTAGTAAAACTCCAAGAACCATCAGCTTCAGGTATTACCAGCGGAGTCAAATCTTGTTGCTCAACATCCGAAGCAAAATCATCGTTGGATGTTTGCCCCATTAAGAATTGCCCATGTGAAGCACCAGAACCATAACCAGAGAAGATTGATGTATAGAAGCCATACATAAATGTACGAGCTTGATCTTCATTTTTCCAATACTCTGCATCTGTAAAATCATCATAAGGAGGTTGGTTGAGAAAATCCTCGCAACCAACCAAAGTGCACATCAACAGTACTGTAAGTGACAATAATAATATCTTTTTCATATTTTATTCTAAATATAAAGGATTCAACAATTAAAGTGATATTTGCAAACCGCAACTCAATTGACGAGTAAATGGATAAATACGTCCAAATCCCATCGCTCCACCATCACCAGATGAAGTAGCAGTTTCTGGATCAATAGGCAAATCACCTAATTTATCAATCTCACATACATTCTCTGCACTAAAATAAATGCGGAACTTCTCAAAATGCATTTTCTTTAACACTTTATCTGGTAAGCTATATCCCAATGTAATGTTTTTGAGACGAAGATAGCTCATATCTAACAGATAACGTGTTTGACACAAGAAGTTGAATCCAGATGCAGAATATTGTCCAGGTTGGTTGGTTTCTGCCAAACGAGGATACCAAGCATTCGTATTCTCAGGAGTCCAATAGTCAGTTTGGTGTGCATAATATGTACCCTCAGAGAAGTTCCAACCTGGAATCATCATAGATCCAGTAGCCCAGTATTGGCGCGAACCTACACCTTGGAAGAAGATGTTGAGGTCAATACCTTTCCAATCCACACCAATTTTGAAATTGTATTCATAACGTGGGGTTGCATTACCAATGCGGCTCCAATCACCATGATTATCTACAGTCTTATCGCCCCAATTGATTTCACCATTTCCATCTAAATCCATATACTTCACATCACCTGGGCCATATTTGTATTTGTAACCGCTATTCTCAAAATAGGTTTGTGTAGCAATACCTGGCAACAAATTTCCGTTTTCATCAAAGTCGCTTTCTTGGAAGAGACGATCGGTGGTGAAGCCCCAAATTTCGCCATAAACTTTACCCTCATAATTGCTTCCATCAATCACAGAGGTTGTTTTACGAGGGTGCTTCGTAACGATAGTCAACGCATCCGACACATTGGCCGATACATTCAAGCGTAAGCCATTGGAGAAACGATGGTGGTAGTCAATACCTAATTCCCAACCGTTAGTAGTCAATTGCGCAGCATTTTCATAAGGAGCTGTTGCACCAAATGTACTTGGCACTTCGCTACCACCCACCACCATACCATCATTAATACGGCGATATACATCCAAACTAACACCTAAATCGTCATTAAAGAAACGCATATCAACACCACCATTAATAGTCTTGATCGTTTCCCATGTGAATCCATCTGCCAATGCAGTTGGCATAGAGAAAGTAAGTACATTCGTCTCTCCCATAATCCAGCCACTATTGGATGATGCCATGATAGCACGGAATCGGTTATCACCAATGTCTTGGTTACCGATCGAGCCATAAGAAGCACGCAGTTTGAGGAAACTCCAATATGGATTAAGTACCTCCCAGAAATTCTCTTCGCTAGCCACCCATCCAAGAGAACCTGATGGGAAGAAGCCCCATTGTTGGTCGGTTGGGAAGCGAGAAGAGCCATCAAAACGACCATTCAACTCAATGAGGTAACGATTTTTATAAGCATAGTTCACGCGCGCAAAAAAGCCCATGATAGCCCACGATGTATGACTTCCATAAATAAAGTTATCACCAATAGCCAATGAAATTTCTGGTTTCGTTTGATCCAATAAGTCACGTTTCTCAGCATTGACGTAGTCCACTTCTTTATACTCAATATTCATACCACCAAACACATTCAAACTATGTGCATCGTTCCAAGTATGTTTGTAACGAAGTACAGCATTACCAGCATGGTAGTTGCGATTGTATTGGTATTTATCCACTTTATTACGAGCAGTGGCAGCCCAGTTATCTACAAGTGACATGCTACCACTCCAGAAATCCCATCCACCAACAGTACCACCACGTTGAGTGATATTTTGGTTATCAAGGTTATATGTATAATCGATATCCAATGTCAAATCAGGAATACCTAAAACGAAAGTCGCACCTACAGAAAAACGCATATAATCCTTAACATCTGAATTCATATTTGCCGCAGCAGTTTCTGTCACAGAGTTACGGAAAGGCTCTCCTTCATAGGTACCGTATGGCATAATGGTAGGCCAACGATAGAGGTAATATAGCGCATCATAGCTAGCCGTATTGAAGTTGAATGGTGTTTCCAAATTCGTACGCGTATAGAGTGCTTTGCTGCGCACTTTGAGCCAAGGTTTGATTTCGGTATCGGTAGAATAGTTAACAGAGAAGCGGTTGTATGAGTCAGGATTCACCTTTACTACACCGCCTTGCCCCATATAACTAAGACCCATATAATAGTTGGTTTTTCCAGCAGTACCACTAAAACTCATATTGTGCTGTTGGCTGAATGAAAAATCATTGATATATTCATCCGCAGCATTCCAACTTCTCCAGAAGTGAGGTACACCTGATTTGATAATAAAATCGCGTCCTTCAACCATTTCTGATCCGAGATCAGCATTTCCAAATGCGTTTTCCCATTCCCGCATATACTCAATATCTTCAGCATTCCATACCAGACCACAAGAGTTGGTGAATAACGTTGTACCTGGTACGCGACGATTACGCGCTTCCAAAGCCATCTCAGCACCAATGTATGATTTTGCGATTTCAGGTAAGGCTGTAGGAGTAGCCCAAGAGAAGTTATTAGAGTAGTTTACACGGAATTTAGAATCTACACCACTACCCGATTTGGTAGTAATCAGGATTACACCGAATGCTGCACGCGTACCATAGATACTGGATGAAGCAGCATCTTTCAAGACGGAAATTTCTTTGATATCATCCGCATTAATCATTGAAATATCGCTAATCTCCACACCATCCACAAGAATAAGCGGTTGACTACCACCCTCATTGAGCAATGTACCTACAGCACCACGGATACGGAACTTAGGAGTATCACCCAAACGACCAGAAGAATTGGTCACTGTAAGACCTGCAACTGCACCTTGCATACCCGTACCAACGTTGGCAAGCGGACGTCCTTCGAGTTGATCTTCCACACTCACAGAACCTACCGCACCTGTCAAATTGGCTTTGCGCTGAGTATCATAACCTACTACGACCACTTCATCCAAGAGACGCGTGTCTTCTTTGAGTACGACATTAATGGTTGTACGGTTATTGACCTTTTCAGTGACAGTCGTATAACCCATGTAGGAGAATTGCAGTTGTGCATCTGGAGTCACATCAATGGTATAGAATCCATCAAAATCAGTGATCGTACCCTCAGAGGTACCTGTTACAACTACACTCACACCTATCAAAGGTTCGCCTTGAGCATCAGCTACTTGGCCTGTGACGATAGCAGCATTGGCCACCACTACGGTAGCCAATGCGATAAATAGAAATGCTAATCGTTTCATTTGATTACTTTTTTACCATTAATGATATATACACCATGTGGCAATCCGTTTTCAATTTCTCCCAAATATTGACCAAACAAAGTATAAACACCAGGACGTGTGATAGTTTCTGCTACAACATTTTCCACAGCATTTGGTACATATTGGTAAGCGATACGCGTTGCATAGGTATTATTGGTATTAGGCAATGAATATACCATCAAACGCTCATTCGAGTTAGAGACAATATACAAGTTGCCCGCAGCATCGAAATCAATACCCATGGTTACTCCTTTGTCTTCACCCCAGTTGATGGTGTATTTCTCAGTCAAAGTAGGAGCTCCATTCGCATCGTACTCTACCTCCCAAACTTTCACCATACCGAGTTCGGTTCCCATTGCCAACAATGTACCATCTGCATTCACAGCCATACCACCTTGTTGAGCAGCATCTACTCCATTGTTAGAGATGTTGAAATCCACTACACCCTTTGCATTCACGTGAATCAATGCAGGTTTTGCATAACTAGAGTTATAGCGATATTGACTCACGAAGAAGCCACCTCGTTGATCGTATGCAATTTGTCCACAAGCATTTTCCATGAAAGAGTTGTCTTTATCATCGTAGAAAATTGCAGTTGGTTCAGCAGTCCAAGGCAATGCCTCTACTTCTCCAAGATTGTATTGATTGATATTACCATATACAGTACCTTTGGAGCAGTCACGATCGTATGTGTAAAGCACTTCGTCTTTTCCTGTACCAATCACGCAACAATGCATAACTGGATTGGCAACCATTTTACGCTTATTATTCATGATTTGGCCATTATCTTTCGAACGACGTCCATCAAATACTTGTGTGAAAGTCGCCTCTGGCTTAGCAGGATTCATGATGTACACACCCGCAGATGTGTATGAAGAACTAGTCACAAATACATCGCCATCTGGAGCCACAGCAGGACGAGCTAATGCAAATTGATAATTGGTACTAGAGTTGTTAGCACCCCACTCTACTCCACCTAACCAACCAGTAGCACCTTGATTGGTAATGTCAGTGAAGTCATTACTCAACACAAAGATACCCATTGAAGAATTACGGTATTTAGTAGCCTCACCTTCTATACATTGTCCAGCAACAGAGTTGCTTACGTAGATACGACCAAAGTATGGACTGGTAGGTGTCTTATCCACAGCTACGCCACGAGCAGCATAGAATTGGAAAATCTCATCATCATTGCTAACCTTAACAGGGAAAGATACAGCACGTGCGGTAGCTACAATGCTAAAGTGATCAAATGCTGTAGCCCAGAAAGGATTAGATTGCTTGTGCAAACCTTTTTTGAGCGCGCCCCAACTATGAGTACGTACAACTTCGTTGTTTTTCTCAATAGTCAGACTAACATCTGTAGCATCTTCATTCAAACGGAAGTAGAAATTTTTACCATCGAATTCTACTTCGCCTGCAAATACGTTAGCAACAGGACTGGTAAGCGTTTGGTAATGTTTCAAATTATAACCATTTGCCAATGTAGCCACGTGAATAGTATATCCATCAACCCAAGCCATTGTTTGTGTACCTGGTGCATCTGTTGTAGATGTAGCAGGATAAACATCACTTGCAGGCTTTGCTTTTGCGATACCATCTGTGACATCATACAATTGGAAAGAATCGCTATTTCCTGTTGGTTTAACCATATACATACGATCAGCATAGCGCAAGAATGATGCTCCATAAACTGTACTGATAGTACCTTGTGGCATAATCATCAGTTGCTTTCCAGTTAAATTTTCTTTAGCTGTTTCGGTAGTAACAGTAGCTTTCTTCGTATCTTCATTATACACAATCTTGTGCATATTGGTACCTTCTCCAAGATAATATGTACTTTCCCAGCGCGCGCCACTGACAGCAAAAGAATTACCCTTAACAGAAGCTACCTCGAAGAGAAGTGTTGGGTTTTGCAGGTTTTCATCCCAAGTATAGAATGCACCTTTATCTTTGGCTTTTGCTACGAGATAATCGTCAGCAGTAAAGGCTATATCGCAAATTTCCACTCCTGCAGGCAATGGTATAGCTGTCGTCACAGAGAAATCTGCGTTGCTTTTCTTGATTTCTCCATTTGCCAAAACATAATAATTACCATTGCGTTGCAAAGCACGTACAATGTTATTTGATTTTGCTTGAAGTGTCTCAACCAACTCAAATTCATATTTATCCAAAGCGACAGCATCATTCTCTTGTTCTGGATAATCCTCCAAGTGCAAACGGATATTCTTCATACGCACTTTTACACCAGCGATCTCTTCTGCTTTTACAGTAACCTCTGTGGTAACAGTAGCATATTTATCTTTGGTAACAACTAGTTTATATGTACCTGGTGTCAAATCGTAGAATGCAAACACTCCATTGTACCAATTATCCGTTGTTTTTTCAGCAACCTTAGTGGTTCCTTTATACAACTCTACTTTAGCACCATTGATTGGCAACCATTGGTCATCACTGTTCTTAACATATACAAATTTAGGTTCACCCAATACATCCACCAACTCATTGCTTGATTTCACCCAACCGCTAATGGTAGCTGTTTGTGGAAGAGGAGCTTCGAACCATTTGTGGAAGTGTTGGTACATGCGCAATGCCTCAAGACGACAATAGTCATCATTACAGAGACGGTGTGTCTCTGGAGCATAGTCATGGAAACTACCCTCGCTCAAGAAACCAGGCACAGTCAAAGGACGTAATACACCAAGTCCCATATCGTCACCATAGAACGTAAAATCACCACGCAACAATGGTTTTGGGCTGGTCCAAACGGTCAGAGGGTTTTGGATTTGGATGTTACCACTACTCTCTGCCATCTTATCACTTTGAGCAACTGTAGGTTGGTCATTGTATCCATGATAAAGCATCAAAAGATAGTTGGTTTGACCATTCAACGCATTGGAGTGGATTGATAGGAAGTGATCCACATCGTTTGCATTGGCCTCTTCTGCTATAGCACTCAAATCGCGGTCATCACCATTCTTCAACTCAGCTATTTCAGCAGCAGTAGCGCCTGGATAGTATTCAATATCACGCACACCAGATTTGTTTGTTCTACGTGACATAATAACAGTAGCACCCGCTTTCTTGAGCATTTCCTCAAGTGCCAATGCTTTAGTCAGATTAGACTTACTCTCCCAATAACCATCAGGATTGCTCCAAGTTTCAGGCACAGGAACAGTCCAACAACTGCGGTCATTGCTATCATAGCCACCGTGTCCAGCATTAAGATATATTTTGAGCCCTTTTAAATCGGTTCTTGCAGTTATTTGTTTTTTCGCTGCGATTCGTTTCATTTGACGCTCTTTAGCAGCTGCTAAGCGTTGATTTTCTGCAGCGATGAAAACAGTACGCTCAATCTCAGATAATTCACGTGTATCATGGCTATTGATATTACGAGAAATATAACGGATATAATCTATTTCATCATGTCCCGCATAAAACTCTTGCATACCTGACACATGGTTATTATCCAACCATTTAGGCGCATTCATACGTCCCATAGAACGAACGTTGTCACCATTGATGTCACACACGAAAGTACCGTAACGAGCAGTTACGTAAACAAGGTGTTTTCCATCTGGCGAAACACTTGCCCAGAAATAACTGGCATCGTCACCATTAGGTGCTAATACATACGTTTCACCATTACGATTCACTTCCATCTTTTGGTCGCGAATGCTAACGGTAGTTTGGGCAGTAAGCATTACTGCAAAAAGTAGCCCAAATAATAGTGCTAATTTTCTCATGATTGATTGTTATTTAAGTGTTAATAATTTATTTTGTTATTATTTCATTTCCTAATAAGTTATAAATTCGCCCCTCTCTTTCGATTAGTAATAAGCCATTTTCAACGTACTTTTTACATTCAGGTATTTCTACCTCAATGTTATCCACAGCATCTTCCAATGCAAACTCTACACGTCGAACCGGGCTCCATGTATCACCTGCATTAGGAATACGTGCTTTCACTCGCCAATAATAATTTCCTAAAGGTAATTGCTGTAAATTGATACGCAAGTCAGTAGAAAAGGTAGTTGTGACAACTTCTTGTACAGCTAAGAGGTCTTGCATTTGCTCGTCACGCGCTATTTGAATAATATAACTATCCGCTTTTTCCACCGCCTGCCATTCAAATACAATAGGCAATTTACAAGGATAGCCATCACGAGGATACACCAATTTTGGTGCTTGAGGAGTTAACAATTCTTCTCCTAAGATACGTAAAGCGAATTCATTATTGTATTTATCTAACACGCTCACACCGATGCGATAGTCCTGTGGATTGATGCCAGCAGGTAATTCGAATGAAGTAGTATAAGAAACACCTATCAACGTTTCGCCAATAGAGAAAGTTCCCACGCTATCCGTTGTTGCTGCATATATCGCAAAGTGCACATCCTTATCCGCATGTGTCCATGAGAGCATTTGACCTTTCAGTGCTAAATTCTCCACCATTACGCGCTCTTTTGCAGGTTTCCAGTTGATCGCAGGTGGTAAAGTAATGTATTGAAACTCTGCTTCATTTTTAGTTAAGTTCACTCTTAACTTTTTCGCATTGTATTCCGCCCATGCACGTGTGTTGTAGAATACAGCACCTGGAGCATTGTCTGTCACTACACGATTATAAACGAGTTGCTGACGGATATCACTAATAGCAAAGCCTGTCGCACCCTCTTCATATTTGTACAACGCCATGCTAGAATAGAAATGCTTGCCAAAACGGTTGCAAAGTTCAGCCCACCAGCGACTCAATCGTTTATAATCTTGGCCCCCACCAACCTTCCAATACAATTGTGGTGAGATATAATCCACTGTCCCCTCTTCGAGCCACGCTACTGGATCGCAATAAATTTCAGCATACATATTACCACCAGAGATACCACTTGGCAGTCTTATACCGCGCTTTCGTGCAACATTAGAATCCGTAGTCCAAATACCAAATGGCGAAACACCAAATGTCACCCAAGGTTTAACCGCCTGAATGGTATCATAGACATCTTTGATCATCATATTGACATTTTGACGGCGCCAATCACCCACATTCATGTCAGCAGGTTTGTATTTCGCCACACTGGCCGCATCTTGATTAGTCGTACCACCATATGGATAGAAGTAGTCATCCATCAAGATACCATCCACATCGTAATTATTGATAATATCTCCTACGACCTCCTTAATTCGCTGACGCACTTCAGGTTGAGCAGGGTCAAGGTAAATATCGTTTTTATAATAAAGCAACCATTCTGGATGGGTATGCTTGTAATTCAATTGAGTGGTATCATCATTGCCTGTCCAATCGTATCCACCGCGCTTACCATAGCGATATGGATTGATCCATCCATGGCATGTCAATCCACGCTTGTGACACTCATCAATACAGAATTGCAATGGATCATATCCAGGATCTACGCCACGACCATGATTAAGATAACTGGACCATGGCTCATATTTAGACTTATACAAAGCATCGCATGCAGGACGAATATGCAAAAGTACGGTATTCATATTCGTTTCCACACATACGTCCAACAACTCTAATAATTCAGCCTGTTGAGCCTCTACTGTTTTGGTCGAAGACATTGGCCAATCAATATTTGCGACAGCAGTCAACCATGTTGCACGCATCTCTCTTTTAGGAGCTGCAGATACGCATAAAATGCCTAATACCATACAGCACAATAGAAGCAGAATTTTCTTATTCATAAGGCAATCATTATTAAGTCATTGAAACACAAAAAGGAAGGGACCAAAAACATCCCTTCCCTGATTAAATCATTTATCTTTGTTGACCGATAGCATTATACAATTTGCCCGCACGGCGGATATATAATTGTCCGTCAATAATTACTTTGCGTGCAGTTTGCTCTACCGTTGTTGTCGTTTGCAAAGCCGTCTCATCACCCCCCTTGTACACTAACTGTGTCTTTGGAGCCGGAGTGGTACAAGTATTATTATCGGTTGGCATAGCAAATTTATAGAAGCGCTCGTTGGATGCA
>JAEIGA010014880.1_pt1 | contig 11843 bp, 6 predicted proteins | sample 9270691 | NCBI WGS metagenome assembly JAEIGA01 (sample SAMN17057246, study PRJNA624740) | gut metagenome | biome: biome; isolation source: fecal sample | host: Bos grunniens | place: China: Xizang | collected 2019
ACCCTGACCCTGAACCAGGTCTTCAACGCTTTCCAACGTTCGAACACCTCACTCCTGGCCAAGGAAGAGCAAAAAGATGCCATTGACAAACAGACGCAACAGAGCATTTCCGGCCTCCAATACCGCTGGATGCCCTCGCAACGCTGGAACCTCTCGGCCTTCGCAAAAAACTACCAACTCTGGGTCTCCGGACCGATTGCAACCGATGCCAACCAGAGCCAATACGTACGGACTACGCGAAGTGAACACGCATTGGGTTATGGCCTTGCAGGTACTTACTTCCTCCTGCAAAGTCTCCAACTCAAAATCTCCTACGAAAAAGCCTACCGCCTCCCGACCATCGAAGAAATGTTCGGAGACGAAGACCTGGAAATGGGAGACATTGGCATCCGACCGGAAAACAGTGACAATGTAAATTTCAACATCAGTTACACCGAGAATTTCGGTCCCCACAAACTGTACTTGGAAGGTGGCTTCGTATGGCGTGATACCAAGGACTACATCCAACGGAATCTGGTGGACTTGAGCGGAGGAAAGAGCGCTGCCAGTTACATCAACTACGGAAGGGTCAAGACTTTGGGAGGCAATCTCTCTGCCCGCTATGGCTTCTCCCGCTGGTTATCAATTGGCGGTAACATCACCTACACCGACGTTCGGGACAACATGAAAATTGCCATGGGAACCACCAGCATGCCCAACCTGGGCTACGGTGATCGGATGCCCAACATTCCCTTCCTCTTTGCTGACTTTGACGTCAACCTCACCTGGGCAGACTGCGGCAAAAAGGGCAACTCCCTCACCTTCCTGTACGACAACCAATACTTGCATGCCTTTTATTTCTACTCCTCCCGGATTGGCAGCAACAAAGACGAATACAAAATTCCCAACCAGTTCTCACACAACATCTCCGTGAGCTATTCCATCAAAAAGGGAAAATACAACTTCTCGCTGGAATGCCGCAACCTGACGAATGAGGATCTCTACGACAACTTCAGCCTCCAGAAAGCCGGTCGGGCCTTCTACGGAAAGGTCCGGATTGCGTTGGGACAACGTTAAGATTATCAATAATATAAAATAATAAAATCATGAACAGAAAATTCAACTTTTCGCACTTGCTCCTGTGGGCCGGCGTCGGTCTGATGACCACCGCCTGCAGCGATGACAACACCCAACCCACCCCGAGCCAGAACATCAAAAACTACGTGATTGCAGCTCAGGGACAATTCTCCAACACCACCACGAACGCCCTCGTGACCGCAGCCTCCCTGGATAGCGGTGTGGTGGGCATGGAAGACGGTCTGGTGAACGACGGCGCCTCGTTCTGGGTCTTCCATTCCAACCAATACCTCTACGGCCTGACCTACAACCAAGGCAATGCCGGCGTGACCCGTTCCTACATCATGAACGAAGACCATAGCATGCAAGCCCGTCCGGCCGAATACGCCATCCGCCGTTTCACCACCTACGGCTTGTACAACCAATACATCATCACCACTTCCACCGGTGACGGTCCCGCTGAAGCTGCTGATGCACACGGTTATATCCCCAAGACCTTCCTGATTTCCTACCTCGATGTGGAAAAAGAAACCTACACCACCAACGATACCCAAAACGAGGTATACCGTTCCGAAAACTTCCTGGGCAACGGGGAGTTTGTGACCCTGGCCGGTTTCCAGGAAAGCCAAGGCAAGCTCTTCTCGGCAGCCGTTCCGATGGGCTTGAGCCAATACGGCGTGAAGGCAGAAGGCGGCAAATGGGTACGTCCCGGCTTTGAGGACCTGATCAAAACCGAATCCGGCGGATCCGGCAGCGGCTCCTACAAAGAAGGCGAATTGCAATGGACCCAGTACCCCGACGAATGCTGGATTGCCATCTTCAACGACGAAAGCCTGACCGAACCCAAACTCATCAAGACCGACAAACTCAGCTATGCTTGTGGCCGTAACAAATCCCAATACTACCAAATGGTGTGGGCAGACGACCGCGGAGACATCTACGTCTTCTCCCCCTCGTACGCCAAATTCATGAGCGACAGCCGCCAACAAACCACCTTGCCGGCCGGCGTGATGCGGATTTTGAACGGTACCGAAACCTTCGACCCGAACTACTACTACAACCTGGAAGAAATGGCCGACGGACGCTCCTTCCTGCGCACCTGGCCCGTGGGCGGCAGCAAGTTCCTGATGCTGATGTACGACCAAGTTCTCCAACCGGGTACCACAATGACAGCCAACCAATTGGCAATCTTTGACGCGGCGGCCGGCACCCTGACTCCCGTCACCGGTCTTCCGAGCCAAGACGTCATCTCCGGCTTCGGCAGCACCCCGTATGCAGAGGGCAACCACGCTTACATTGCCGTGACCACCACCAACGATTACCCGGCCATTTATGTCATCAACACCCAAGACGGCGTTGCCACCAAAGGTTTGAGCGTGGAAGCCACCCAAATCAGCGGCTTGGGCAAATTGGAACCCTTGCGATAACCATGAACAAACTCTTCAAAAAACTCCACCTCTGGCTGTCCTTGCCTTTGGGTATCGTGATGAGCATCACCTGCTTTACAGGTGCCATGCTCATCTTTGAAAACGAAATCACCCAGCAGGCCCAGAAACACCTGCAATTTGTACGCACCGTCCAACCCCAGGCCCTGCCGATGGACTCGTTGGTCCTCCAAGTCCTGCCCACTTTGGACAAAGGAGTGGAAATCACTGGTGTAACCATCTCCAACAACCCCAAACGCGCCTACAAAATCAACTTGTCGAAGCCCAAACGGGCCGGCATTTATGTGGACCAGTACACGGGTGAGGTCCTCGGCAAAACCGAGCGCCTGCCCTTCTTCCAAACCATGTTCCGCCTGCACCGCTGGCTGATGGACACCAAACCGGAAGACGGCGGCATCTACTGGGGCAAACTCATCGTCGGCATCTCCACCGCCCTGATGGTCATCATCTTGATCACGGGTCTGGTCATCTGGATTCCGAAAAACCGCAAGTCGTTGAAAAACCGTCTGACCATCCAGGTACGCAAAGGACAACGCCGGTTCTGGTACGACCTGCACATCGCCGGAGGCTTCTACGCTGCCCTGCTGCTGCTGGCCATGGCCCTGACCGGACTGACCTGGTCCTTCCCCGGCTACCGCGATGCCTTCTACGGAATGTTGGGCGTCGAGACCAAAAGTAACAACACTGTTAATGCGGTTAACAAAGATGTTAAACGCGGTAAAAAAGAATTGATTAACTATAAATATTGGGAAACAATCTACCAACAGGTCGCGCACGAAAATCCGGAATATAAACAGATCACCGTAGGCAAAGGAAGTGCCCAAGTTGCCTTCTCACAATGGGGCAACCAACGGGCTTCGGACCGTTACTCGTTCGAGGAAAAGACCGGCGAGATCACCGGCGTGCAACGTTACCAGGATTCGGCCTACGACGGCAAAGTCCGCGGCTGGGTGTACACCCTCCACGTCGGCAACTGGGGCGGTTACTTCTCAAGGATCCTCTGGTTTTTGGCCGCGATGATGGGAGCGGCCCTCCCCCTCTCCGGCTACTACCTGTGGTTCAAACGAATGCGTAAGCAAAACTAGCCGATCTGTTCGCAATACAGACGGCCCAGTTCGATTCGGACAATCCGAACCCGTTCTCCAGCCGTTGCCGATCCGATTTCGATCTGCGCATCGTACCATTTTCCGTCGATTTCAACCTTTCCGGACGGACGCAATGCCGTTACTGCAACAGCCTCTCGCCCTACCAATGCGGCGAGGGGCTGTGTGGTTACTCCCACAAAACCGTCAGCTTCGTCCAGATTGGTTTTCAAGGCGATATAGCCAAAAGCACGGAATTCATAAATGCGTCCTGCACCCCAAATAGCAAAGATCAGGACAGCCAGGAAAGAACCGGTAACAATGAGCAGCGGTTGCAACACCGGCATCAGGTTCAAGGTTCCTTCAAAATACAGGACATCGTTGTCCACCATCGAGAAGATCAACGAACCGAACATCAACACAATACCTGCAATTCCAAAGACACCGAAGCCGGGAAAAGCAAAGAGTTCTATGGCCAGGAGGATCAATCCAATTACAAAGAGGGCAATTTCCCAATGCAAAGCCAAACCTTCCAAATACAAGGGAGAGAAGTACAACAATGCGCCTGCAATGGCAATGATGAGCGGAAATCCGATGCCCGGACTCTGCATTTCAAAATAGATACCTCCGATGATCATCATCAGAAAGAGGCTCTGCAACATCGGCGACATCAACACCAGCAAAAGCCGTTGGACCCACGACAACGACTGATACTCCATCACATAACCCTCGGGAGCCAGGTAGGCAGCAACCTCTTCAAGGGACTCCGCATAACCTTCGCAGAAGCGGGCTGCGAGGGCTTCTTCCGGGGTAAAAGTCAAGACATTGGCTGTATCTGTCATTTGTTGGGCTATCTGCGGATCCCGGTGCCAGACTTCTTCCGGTCCGTTCGGCCCTTGGACTACTTTCTTTCCGTGTGCCTCGGCTGTTGCACGCATCATTCCCCGCATAAAGGATTGGTATTTGTCCGGCATCACTTCTCCGCTCTGGTTCACCACGGTGGCTGCCCCAAAAGAACTGCCTGTACGCATATAAATGGAGTCACATGCGATTGAAATCAGGGCCCCGGCAGAGGCGGCCTGAACGTTGATGAAGGAAACGGTTGGGATGGGACATTGCAACAACGCGGTCCGAATGCTGTCAGCGGCATCCACAGCGCCCCCGTAGGTATTCATATCGATGATGAGAAAATCAGCCGGCATCGCGACGGCTTCCTGAATCCCCAAGTTGATTTTCCGCATCGATGAACGATCAATATCCTGTTTCAAATCGATGACATAAATCCGGGCAGAATCCTTGGTAGAAGCCACAACAGCGGCGGTTTCTGCCAACAACTGGGTAGAAATCAAAAGGGGAAGCAAAAGCAAGCAGCACAACGGAACGGCACGTTGCCATCTGGGGCGAAATTTCATGGATATTTTTCTTTAAGAATGTACGACAAAGATACTACAAAAACGGATAAAAATGGTATATTTGCACTTTAGTATGAAACGAGCAACTTTAATCCTGGAAAATGGCCTTGAATTCAAAGGCTATTCATTTGGATACGAGGCTTCTGCAGATGGCGAAGTCGTATTCAGCACCGCAATGGTCGGTTATCCTGAAAGTCTCACCGATCCTTCTTTCTCCGGTCAACTTTTGTGTGTTACATTCCCTTTGGTTGGTAATTATGGTGTGCCCGAAGACAAAATTGATGCCCGAGGCCTGCACTTGAATTACGAATCGGAACGCATCCACGTTCGCGGATTGATCATCTCCGATTATTCCTTCAACTACAGCCACTGGAGTGCTGTTAAGAGCTTGGATCAATGGCTAAAAGATGAAAAAATCCCGGGTATTTTCGGAATTGATACTCGCGAATTGACGAAACTCCTGCGTGACAACGGTTCTATGTTGGGACGCATCATTCCGGAAGGCGATACCACCACCGGAGATTTCTACAACCCGAACTTGGACAACCAATTGGCCTTGGCCAGCTGCAAGGAAGTCATCCACTACCCGTCCAGCAACCCCAACGCCAAACGCGTGGTATTGGCAGACTACGGAGTGAAACACAACATCATCCGTCACCTGCTCAACCGTGGTGTAGAACTCATCCGTGTTCCGTGGGATTATGATTTCAACCAACTCGAATACGACGGACTCTTCTTGTCCAACGGTCCCGGTAACCCGGCTTACTGCGACGAAGCAGTCAACCACATCCGCCGTGCCATCGAACTCAACAAACCGATCTTCGGTATCTGCATGGGTAACCAATTGCTGGCCCGCGCAGCCGGAGCTCAAACCTATAAATTGAAATACGGACACCGCAGCCACAACCAACCCGTGCGCCTGGTGGGTAGCAACAAATGCTTCATCACCTCCCAAAACCACGGTTTCGCCATCGACGAATCTACGTTGGGCGCAGATTGGGAACCTTTGTTCGTGAACATGAACGACGGTACCAACGAAGGTATCCGCCACAAGAGCGGACGTTTCTACTCGGCTCAATTCCACCCGGAAGCAGCCAGTGGACCGACTGACACCGAATTTTTGTTTGACGATTTCCTTAATCTCTTATAGTCCCAAGTTATGTTGGATCACAAATTTAAGAAAGTACTGCTCCTGGGTTCAGGAGCCTTGAAAATCGGCGAAGCCGGCGAATTTGACTATTCAGGCTCACAAGCTTTGAAAGCGATGCGGGAAGAAGGCATCAGCACCGTTCTGATCAACCCCAACATCGCGACAGTACAAACTTCCGAAGGCGTAGCGGATAAAATATATTTCCTCCCGGTAACCCCTTATTTTGTAGAAGAGGTTATCAAAAAAGAACGTCCGGATGGCATCCTGCTTGCTTTCGGTGGACAAACTGCCTTGAACTGCGGGGTAAGTTTGTACCGTGAGGGCATTTTGGAAAAATACGACGTTCGCGTTTTGGGTACCCCGGTGCAAGCCATCATTGATACCGAAGACCGCGAACTGTTCGTGAAAAAATTGGATGAAATTGATGTCAAGACCATCAAGAGCGTGGCGGTGGAAAGTCTGGAAGATGCCTTGAAAGCTGCCAACGATTTGGGTTATCCCGTCATCTTGCGTGCAGCTTACGCATTGGGAGGTTTGGGTAGCGGTTTCTGCAACAACGACGCAGAATTGACTGCCTTGGCTGAAAAATCATTCTCCTACTCTCCCCAAGTGTTGGTTGAAAAATCACTCAAGGGATGGAAGGAAATCGAATACGAAGTGGTACGGGATGCGTACGATAACTGCATCACCGTCTGCAACATGGAGAACTTTGACCCCCTCGGTATCCACACCGGTGAAAGTATCGTGGTTTCTCCTTCACAAACCCTCACCAACTCCGAGTTTCACATGCTCCGTGAATTGGCCATCCGCATCGTGCGCCACATCGGCATTGTCGGTGAATGTAACGTACAATATGCGTTTGACCCGGAATCCGACGATTACCGTGTGATCGAAGTCAATGCTCGTTTGAGCCGTTCATCGGCTCTGGCTTCCAAAGCAACCGGTTATCCGTTGGCCTTCGTTGCTGCAAAATTGGGCTTGGGTTACGGTTTGTTTGAGTTGAAGAACTCCGTAACCAAAACAACACCTGCTTACTTCGAACCCGCATTGGACTACGTAGTCTGCAAAATTCCCCGTTGGGACTTGAGCAAATTCCAGGGCGTGTCCCGCGAGATCGGCAGTAGCATGAAGAGTGTCGGTGAAGTGATGTCCATCGGTCGTACCTTCGAAGAAGCCCTCCAAAAAGGTCTTCGTATGATCGGACAAGGTGCACACGGTTTCACCGCCAACAAAGAAATCAAAGTTGACGATATCGACAAAGCATTGAGAGAGCCTACCGACAAACGTATCTTCGTTATCTCCAAGGCTTTCCAAAAAGGATATACCGTAGATCAAATCCACGAACTCACCCGCATCGACCGTTGGTTCCTGGAAAAACTCTACAACCTCATCCGCACCGCCAAAGAATTGGAAGCATTGTCTGACTTGAGCGAACTGAACGAAGACTTGCTCCGTCTGGCCAAGTCCCAAGGCTTCTCCGACTTCCAAATTGGACGCCACATTTACAAGGACACCATCGACACCGAAGAATATGTGAAGATTGTTCGTCAATACCGTAAGTCTTTGGGCGTAGTTCCCGTGGTGAAACAAATTGACACCTTGGCTGCGGAATTCCCGGCTCAAACCAACTACCTGTATCTGACTTACAACGGAACCTTCTCCGATGTCAAATACTTGGGAGACCGTAAGTCCGTTATCGTTTTGGGTTCGGGTGCATACCGCATCGGTAGTTCCGTAGAGTTCGACTGGTGTAGCGTAAACGCCCTCCAAACCATCAAAGAAAGAGGTTGGAGAGGGGTTATGATCAACTACAACCCAGAAACCGTTTCTACCGACTACGACATCTGCGACCGTTTGTACTTCGATGAACTGACCTACGAACGCGTCTTGGATATCTACGACTTGGAACAACCTCACGGTATGATCGTTTCCGTAGGGGGTCAGATTCCGAACAACCTGGCCATCCGCCTGGACGAAGCCGGCGTTCCGTTGCTCGGTACCCCTGCCCGCTTCATCGACAATGCGGAAGACCGTCACAAATTCTCTTCTATGTTGGACCGCTTGGGCGTAGACCAACCCCGCTGGAAAGAGTTGTCCTCAATGGAAGATGTGAATGAATTCGTTCACCAAGTTGGATACCCCGTTTTGGTACGTCCTTCGTACGTGCTTTCTGGTGCAGCAATGAACGTCTGCTCAAACGACGACGAATTGTACGAATTCCTCCGTTTGGCTGCCAACGTTTCCAAGAAACACCCGGTGGTAGTCAGCGAATTCATCCAAAATGCCAAAGAAATTGAGTTGGATGCCGTAGCCGACCGCGGTGAAGTCATTGCGTACGCTATCTCGGAACACATCGAATTTGCTGGTGTACACTCAGGAGACGCAACCATCCAATTCCCTCCCCAAAAATTGTACGTTGAAACGGCACGCCGTATCAAGAAGATTGCCCGCAAGATTGCTGGTGAACTTCAAATCTCCGGTCCTTTCAACATCCAATTCTTGGCGAAAGAAAACGATATCAAAGTTATCGAATGTAACCTTCGTGCATCACGCAGTTTCCCGTTCGTATCCAAAGTGTTGAAAATCAACTTTATCGAATTGGCAACCCGCATCATGCTCGGCGAACGCATCAACCCGCCTCACAAGAGCGCCTTTGACTTGGATTACGTCGGAGTGAAAGCATCACAATTCTCCTTCTCCCGCCTGCAAAAGGCTGACCCTGTGTTGGGTGTAGACATGGCTTCTACCGGTGAAGTTGGTTGCATCGGTGACGACTCCAACGAAGCCATCTTGAAAGCAATGCTTTCTGTAGGTTACCGCGTTCCTGAAAAGAACATCCTCATTTCATCCGGAGACAGCAAGAAGAAAGCAGAATTGCTCACCGCTTGCAAACTCTTGGCTGACAAAGGCTATAAATTGTTCGCAACTGGAGGATCACACCAATACTTGATTGACAACGGTATCGAAGCCACCCGCGTATACTGGCCGACCGAAGAAAACCAATTCCCGCAAGCCCTCCAAATGATTCACGATAAGGAAATCCATTTGGTAGTCAACATTCCCAAGAACTTGACCCAAGTAGAATTGGAAAACGGTTACAAGATCCGTCGTGCCGCTGTGGACTTCAACATCCCCTTGGTGACCAACACCCGTTTGGCATCGGCCTTCATCACTGCATTCTGCAACCTGCCGGTAGATCAAATGGAAATCAAGAGTTGGGACGAATACACTTCGTAATTGCGAAGTTCATACTGACAAAATGGCCCTACGGACCTTTCGCGAGGCACGAGGGCTATTTTGTTGATATAGATTGAACCTTGAATCATACAAATAACCTTAACTAAAATCATTCAAATGAAACTGAAGTATCCTTTCAAACCGAAGTTCTTCGAAGTGTTTGAGAAAGGCAAGTACACCAAAGACATGCTCCGCTCCGATCTCATCGCCGGATTCATTGTCGGTATCATTGCTTTGCCTCTGGCCATTGCCTTCGGTATTTCTTCCGGTGTAACACCCCAACAAGGGTTGATCACCGCCATCGTTGCCGGTTTCTTGATGTCATTCTTCGGCGGTTCACACTTCCTCATCGGAGGTCCGACCGGTGCGTTCATCGTCATCGTCTACGGCATTGTTTCCCAATACGGCCCGGACGGTCTGATTGTGGCCACCTTGATGGCCGGAATCATCCTGGTGCTGATGGGCATCTTCAAACTGGGAAATGTCATCAAATTCATTCCCTACCCGATTGTGGTCGGCTTTACTTCCGGTATTGCCGTGGTGATTTTCTCTACCCAGATCAAAGACTTCCTGGGCTTGCAGATCGAAAGCGTTCCTTCAGGCTTTATCCCCCAATGGATCTGCTACTTCCAACATTTGTCAACCATCAACTGGATGGAAGCCGTGTTGGCTTTGGCCTGCTTGCTTATCATCATTTTCTGGCCCCGCGTCACCCGCAAAATTCCCGGATCCCTCATTGCCATCCTTTTCGGTATTGCAGTGACCGTTGCCTCCAACTACGTGGACGGAGTTGAATTTGCCACCATCGGTTCTAAATTCCCGGAATTGGCCGGCGGTATGAGTTTGCCGAAACCGCAAATGCCCAACCTGAACTGGAACGACATTACCTCGTTGGTTTCTCCGGCCTTTACCATCGCCATCCTCTGCGCCATCGAATCCTTGCTGGCAGCCATGGTGGCTGACGGGGTAACCGGTAAAAAACACGACTCCAACACCGAGCTCATCGGTCAAGGTATTGCCAACATCGTAACTCCGATGTTCGGTGGTATTCCCGCTACCGGTGCGATTGCCCGTACCATGGCCAGCATCAACAACGGTGGTAAATCTCCGGTAACCGGTATGGTTCACGCCATTGTCCTCCTGTTGATCTTCTTGTTCCTGATGCCGTACGCGGTGTACATTCCCCTCGCCTGCTTGGCCGCAATCCTCGTGATGGTTGCTTACAACATGAGTGAATGGAGAACCTTCAAATATTTGTTGAAAGGCGACAAAGCAGACGTAGGTGTACTCTTACTCACCTTCTTCCTCACCGTCATCTTTGACTTGACCGTTGCGATTGAAGTGGGTGTGCTCCTCGCAATCATCCTGTTTGTGAAACGTGTTTCTGAAACCTCACAAATCAACGTATTGAACGAAGACCACGTAGCAGCCACTGAAAATGACGAAATTGCACAATTGTCCGATACAGAACACTTGTCCATCCCCAACAACGTGGAAGTCTACGAAATTGATGGTCCTTTCTTCTTCGGTCTGGCCAGCAAGTTGGACGAGTTGGACAACCGTGGTGGCAAACGCAACATCGATGTCCGCATCATCCGCATGCGCAAAGTTCCGTTCATGGATACCACTGGTATGAACAACTTGCGCAACTTGTGGAAACGTTCTGAAAAAGAAGGCATCCGCATCATCCTGTCCGGTGTAAATCCTAAGGTACTTGCTAGCCTTGAAAAGATTGGTCTTGCCAATGAAATCGGAAAAGAGTACATCTTCCCGCACATCATCCCTGCTTTGGCAAAAGCCACGGAACTGGCTGACAAAGCCCGGAAATAAGCGATAAACCAACCCACAACGAAAGCGGCTAAACAGTTTGAACTGATTAGCCGCTTTGTTTCTATCACCAGGTACCCCTGATGCTGCTCGGTCTGCCTAAAAACAGAAACCGATTCCAAAACCGATCTCAAATCCGACAAAAGCTCCCACACTTGTATGGATTGGATAACTACATTTCACGTTAATCCTAGAGAAGGAATTGATGTAGAGACTTTGCAAGAATAAAAAATAAGACGTACCTTTGCATCGCAATAGGAGCCGCAAACAGCCTTACGTTGCAAGCGGTGAAAAGGGAATCCGGTGAAAATCCGGAACAATACCAGTTGCTGTAAGTCCCCTTCAGTTGGACGCACTCTTTGCCACTGATCGTATGATCGGGAAGGCGCGACAACGGGACAAGTCAGAAGACCTGCCTATGCATTATGGATTTATCACCTGCTGGGATACGGGTCATAGTCATACCATTTTTTACTTTTTACATAATTGATCAACTTGTGTGCGGTATTGTTGTATCCACACGAGGGGTAATGCGTGGTGGTACCGTCATGAGTTTCATCCGAAAAAGCAACTTGAGGAAATTCCTCAAAATGCTGCAGGCACAAAACAGAGCGGCATACAGGCTACTCGTTGG
>JAEIGA010014881.1_pt1 | contig 11843 bp, 6 predicted proteins | sample 9270691 | NCBI WGS metagenome assembly JAEIGA01 (sample SAMN17057246, study PRJNA624740) | gut metagenome | biome: biome; isolation source: fecal sample | host: Bos grunniens | place: China: Xizang | collected 2019
ATTGAAAACCCCGTGCTTTGCGATCAGTATTTAATGGGTACGGAGTTAGAAGTTGACGCGATTTCGGACGGGAAAGACGTTTTAATTCCGGGGATTATGCAACATATTGAACGTACGGGTATTCACTCGGGCGACTCGATTGCCGTATATCCTCCTTATAACCTTGAAGACGCAATGCTTGAAAGAATTATCGAGGTTTCCACGCAACTTGCGTTGGAGCTTAAAACGAAAGGGCTTATCAATATTCAATATTTGATTTATCGCGGACAGCTTTACGTGATCGAGGTGAACCCTCGTGCATCGCGTACTGTGCCTTATATTTCTAAAGTAACGGGCGTGCCTATGGTAGAGCTTGCAACCAAAATCATCGTCGGTGCAAAGCTTAAAAAGCTTGGCTACGGCACGGGCTTATATCCTTCCTCGCCTTACGTGGCGGTCAAAGTGCCCGTATTTAGCTTTGAAAAGCTCAACGACGTAAACTCGCAGCTCGGTCCTCAAATGAAATCGACGGGCGAGGTACTCGGTATCGGTAAAACGATAGAGGAAGCAATGTTCAAGGGGCTTGTTTCCGCAGGCTTTAAGATGTGTCATCCTTCCGAGCGTCGTTCCGTCGGCGTATATATGACGGTAAACGACCAAGACAAGCTCGACTTGCTTACAATTGCCAAGAAATTTGGTGATTTGGGCTGTACCATGTACGCAACGAAGGGCACGGCAAAGGTCATCACCGACCTCGGCTTTGACTGCCAAGTCGTGGATAGACTTTCCGCTACGGATACCGTCATTAAATTGATGGACGAAGGGAAGATTGACTATATCGTATATACGGGCAAGACGGACATTGAGTCCATCAACGACTTCATTCGTTTGCACCACCACGCAATTTTGCTTGGTATCACGGTGCTTACGGCGTTGGATACGGCAAACGCGCTTGCGGACATTATTGCAAGTAAATTTACGGAAAACAACACCGAGCTTGTCGATATCAACGCGTTGCGCGCTGAAAAGTTGAAGTTAAGCTTTACAAAAATGCAATCCTGCGGCAACGATTTCATCGTTTTCGATAATCGCGACGGGAAAATCACTTGTCCAGAATCGATTGCCGTCAACTATGCTTTGCCTCATTACGGTATCGGGGGCGACGGTATTGTTTTGATTGAAAATTCTGATGTTGCGGACGCAAAAATGCGCCTCTTCAATGGTGACGGTACGGAAATGCCCACGGGCGGCAACGCAATCCGTTGTGCAGGTAAATACTTGTATGAAAAAGGCATTGTTCGCAAAAACGATATGAAAATCGAGGTCGGCAAAGGCATTTGCGAGGTGAAAGTATATTCTTTCAGCGGCAAAGTGAACACGGCAAGCGTAAACCTCGGTAAAGTGGAATTGGAAGGCAAAAAGATTCCCTGCACCTTCAAGGAAAAGCAAATCGTTGATAAATCGGTGCGTATCGGTGGAAAGGATTATCAAATCAATCTTGTCAACGTGGGCAATCCTCATTGTGTTATTTTCAGCGATAAGGTAGATGCTATCAACTTGGCGGCTGTCGGTGCGGAATTTGAAAACTGCGAATATTTCCCCAAGGGCATTAGCACGGAATTTGTGCGCGTTGTTAATAAAGTCACCTTGAAAATGCGCGCTTACGAGCATGGCAATGGGGAAACGTGGGCTTGCGGTACGGGCGCTTGCGCGGCGGTTGTCGCGGCGGTGCTTGGCGGCTATTGCGAGATGGATACCAACGTAACGGTGAAACTTCGCGGCGGTGATTTGACGGTAAATTATCATTCCGACGGCGAAGTAGAGCTTATCGGAAACGTCAAGACCGTTTACGAGGGGATGCTCGAAATTTAATTTAAAATATTTGTAACGGAGAAAAGTTAATGGATCTTTTTTACGAAGAAAGTGCTAAGGTAAAAAACGCGGAAAAAAAAGAGAAAAAATATGCGGTTTTAAACGTATTTTCTAACATTTTTTTGGTTCTCGCTATTTTGATTTCTGTTTTATTCGTGTTCTTTATTCCCGACGTAGGTAGTATGATATTCTTTGGGTCGGGCGCGTTATCCTGCTTTGGTATGTGGTTTGTCTTCTTCAAATGGAAGAATATGACGAACGTTGCCTATGATTACGCGCTTGTCACCGACGAACTTCGCATTTCAAAAGTTATCAATACAAACAAAAGAAAGCTCGTTGCGCGTATTGCAACGGAAGCCATTATTCAGGTTGGCGACGTGGACGCGCCTTCCTATGATCGTTTCAAAGCCGATCCTAATATCAAAAGTGTAATTTGCACCTCAAACGAGGAAGCGGCGGAGGGCAAGTTTTTTATGTACATTTTGGCGGATGCCGACGGCAGAAAACTTTTCGTGTTGGAATGCAGGGAAGCCCTTTTGATTAATTTAATGCACGTAACCAAGCGTACGGCGTTGGATAGAGATTACGTTTCACAAGAAAAGAAAAAGCAACAAACAGTATGATTTATTTAGATAATGCGGCGACAACAAAACCGTCCTTAAAGGCGGTAGAGCGCGCGCAGATATACATTACGGAAAAATTTTATAATCCTTCCGCTTTATACAAGGAAGGGTTTGCATTACAGAGCGAGCTTAAAAAAGCGCGCTCCGTTCTGCTTAATAAGGTTGCGGATGAAAGCGCTTTTGAAGTGATTTTCACTTCTTGCGGTACAGAAGCGGACAATCAAGCGATTTTCTCTTTCGCGCGGCGCGGGAATGCCGTTACGACGGACGGGGAACATTCCGCTGTTTTGGCGGCGTTTCACGAGTTGAAAACGCGTGGCGTGGTGGAGCCTCGTTACGCACCGCTCACCCAAGAAGGTAAAGTGGACGTAGAAAAATTGCTTGCGCTTGTAGATGATAAGACGAGTTTTGTTTCCGTGATGCACGTCAACAACGAAATCGGTGCGATAAACGACGTCAACGCCATCGCAAAAGCTATAAAGCAAAAAAATCCGCGCGTGATTTTCCACGTGGACGGCATACAAGCCTACGGAAAAATTCCTTTCCGTATCGCAAAGGAAATTGATTTGTATTCGGTCAGCGCGCATAAAATCGGCGGACTTAAAGGCGTAGGTGCATTGATTAAGCGCAAATCCCTTGTTTTACCTGCGTATATCATCGGTGGCGGTCAAGAGGGTGGAAGACGAAGCGGTACGGAAAACACCTTTGGTATTATGCAATTTGCTTATGCCGTGGAAGAAAAATTTGCGACGTTAAAGGCGGATTTCGAGCGTTTGCGTGAATATCGTGAAACGCTTTGGGCGGGCTTAGATAAAGAGGTTTACACCCGCTTATCGCCTATGGACGGCACACCGTATATTTTGACGGTGTCTGCGTCGGGCTTGCGCGGTGCTGTTTTGCAGCAAATGGCGAACGATAAAGGGGTGCTTATCGGCACGGGCTCGGCTTGTTCGTCAAATAGTAAGCTTCGTTTTAGCAAGGTTGTTTTGGGTTGCGGCTATGACGAAAAAACGGCGGACGGCGTACTACGTATCAGTTTTTCGCAAGAAACGACGGCGCAGGAAATTCAAACGGCAATCGCTGTGCTTAACGAAATCGGCAGAGACTTAAAAAAGAGAATGAAGTAAGAGGACAATATGAAGAAAGTCATTATTATCCGTTATTCGGAAATTTATTTAAAAGGGAAAAATAGAGGCTTTTTCGAGCGCGCGTTTGAAACGAACTTAAATCGCGCATTGCGTTCGTTTGAGCACGAAATAATCAAACAATCCGGACGATATATTGTGCGTGAGTTTAACGAGGACGAGATTGAAGAAATTGTTGAAAAACTCAAAAAAGTGTTTGGTTTGCATACGTTAAGCGTTGCTTACGAAACGAATTCGGATATGGATTCCATTTTCGAGGCGGCAAAACTTGTTTCGCGTGCAAACGGTACGTTTAAGGTGGAATCTCACCGCGGTGATAAAAAATATCCCTTGACTTCCGTAGAAATTAGCAAGAAATTGGGCGGTATGCTTCTTGATTACGCAAAGGGCGGACTTTCCGTAGATGTACACAATCCTTCGTTTAGCGTACGTGTAGATATTCGTGAGAACGGCAAGGCGCTTGTGTTTAGTGAATATATCCAAGGTGCAAACGGTATGCCCGTTGGCACGGCGGGTAAGGGCGTTTTGTTGCTTTCAGGCGGTATCGACAGCCCCGTTGCAGGCTATATGATGGCAAAGCGCGGTATGAACGTCGATTGCTTGCATTTCCACAGCTATCCTTACACCAACCTGCAAGCTAAGGAAAAGGTGGTGGATTTGGCGCGTATCTTGTCCGAATATACTTGCGGAACAAAGCTTTGCACTGTTAGCGTAACGCATATCCAAGAGGCGATTCACGAAAAATGTAAGCCCGAGCTTATGATAACTCTTTTAAGACGGTTCATGTACCGTATCGCAGAGCGTCACGCAAAGCGTATCGGCGGACAGTGCTTGATTACAGGCGAAAGCCTTGGGCAAGTGGCGAGCCAAACGATAGAGGGCATTACCTCGTCTAATTCCGTTGTGGAAGAATTGCCCGTGCTTCGTCCCTTAATCGGTTTTGATAAAAACGAAATTATTGATATATCCGTTAAAATGGGCGCGTATGAAACGTCAATCTTACCCTTTGAAGATTGTTGTACGGTGTTCTTGCCCGACTTCCCTGCAATCCGCCCCAAACTTGCGGATATATTGCGAGAGGAAGCAAAGCTCGACGTAGAGGGGCTTATTGAAGAAGCGTTTGCTTCGATTGAAAAAATTGAATTATAATAAGCGGAGCGCGCCTACTTTAAAAGTGGCGCGCATTATTTATCCCACCAATCCGTTTGCGTAATTTGTTTATCCTCCATTAAAGTAGAGCTCTGCGTTGCCGTAAACACGGTCGGCAAAGCAATTTCTTTCCCAACGTTATTCTTGTAAATAGGGGTGATGGTGTAGGTGTAATATTTGTCTTTTTCGACGTGCTCATCTACAAATTGTGAGAGAAATTCGCCCTCGTAAACAGTAGTATGCGTCGCATAATCACTGCGTACAATTCGGTATCGATAATAGGTCGGCGAGGACGGATTTAAGGTGATTACAACCTTATTTTCTGTGACGCATACCGAGGGGGTGGGAATGGTTGGAAAAGTAAAGGAAGTGCTTGATTTTAAAGGGATTTCGCTCTTTTTGAAAAACTCGACAAAGCGGAAATCGGCAGGAGAATTATCATCTGCGCGTAACATAGTATGCGTATCATAATACATAGTTTTGTCAAGCGCGATTTTTGCAACGCTCTTGGGAATTGTGAACGGGGAAATTCTTTCTCCGTTTTTTTGATATTCGCCATACAAAAATTCGTTTAACGACTTTAAATAATTGCAGGGTAAGCCGCCCCCCGAGGTGTCAATTTTTTTATTGTCGGCATTTCCGCACCAAACGGCAATACAATCGTTCGTAGTGTAGGAAAGGGCATAGGCGTCCGTGTTTCCGTTCTTTGTGCCAACCGTGCCCGTCTTTGCGGCAACTTCAAAAGGGAGTGTTCGCAATTTTTTTGCCGTTCCGTTTTGGGCGGTGCTTTTCAGGATATCCGTCATCAAATAGGCGCTATCTTCGCCAAATACCCGCCGCGCGGTTGTCGGCTTCTTATAAACGGTTGCGCCGTTTATTTTAATTTCTTCTATAAATCCGCACAGCTTCTTAACGCCGCCGTTAGGGAAAACAGAATAAGCGGAAAGCAACTCTTTAAGTGTATATCCGTGTTGCATTCCGCCCAATGCAAGCGCTAAGCTTTTGTCGCCTTCTTCCACGCTTAAACCCATTTTTTGCATATAATCAACGCATTTGTCTATGCCAAGCGAGGACAGAAGCTTGACGGCAGGGATATTCAAGCTTCTTTCTACGCATTCTCGTGCGCTTACGTAGCCGTGAAATTTGCCGTCGTGGTTTTGCGGAATGTATCCGCCGTAATCTACTTTTTCATCTAAAATGGGCGTGGCGGGCGAAATATGGTTTTCTTCTAATGCGGGCGCGTAAACTAAAAGGGGCTTTATCAAGGAGCCGGGTAGACGTCTTTCGTTTCCAATGCTTGAAATCGCCGCGGTAAAACCGCCCGTTTTTGCGTTGAGGGAAAGAAAAGTCTTTCCATAGCCTTCGTCTGTTGCGCTTAAAGCTTCCATATAGCTTTGCAACTTTTTGTCCATATACGTTTGGATTTGAATATTCCCGCCGATTTTAAAATCATATTCCTCGGCAAGAGTGGAGAGCTCTTCCATTACAAAATAAGCATAGCCTTTATCTTTCCCCGATTTCTTGGCGGAAATAGGCAAAGGCGTAGTGTTTGCGGCGAGCTGTTCCTCTTTAGAAATACTGCCGTTTTCACGCATAATACGCAGTACGCACGCCCGCCGATTTTGGCATTTTTCCGTATGACGAAAAGGGGAATAGTTGTTGGGCGACTTTATCATTCCCGCAAGCATCGCGCTCTCCGCAAGGGTTAAATCCTTTGGCTTTTTATTAAAATAGAATTCCGAAGCTGAGGCAATTCCAAAACAGTTATGCCCAAAATAAATGGTGTTTAAATAAAGGGTTAATATTTCCTCTTTCGTGTATTTTTTCTCTAACTGTTTGGTTAATTTCCATTCTTGTAGTTTGCGTTTCAAGGTCTTTTCTTGGGATAAATGGGAGTTTTTGATAAGCTGTTGCGAGATGGTGGACGCGCCTTCTTTTAAGGATCTGGATTTAAGGTTGTGCAAAAGGGCGCGCGCAATCCCTTTTCCGTCAAAGCCATGGTGATGATAAAACCGCCGATCTTCCACGTCGATAAAAGCTTGCTTTGTGTGCCACGGAATTTCGTCGGACGAAACGGCTTGGCTGTTTGCCTCTATGCCAAGCGAAATTAAGTTTTTTTCCTTATCGAGTAGGGCAAGGGTGTTTTCGTTGAAGGACAGTCGGGCGGGATTTAACGTAACGTCTTTCGTTGCGACGTGATAATAAATCAATGCAGTCATTATGCCTAAAAGGCATAAGAAAAGGGCGGTCAATAAAATTCGTTTAAAATACTTCATCGTAAGTAGTATTCGTCATTTTTCCGTTTTTATCACGAAAAAAACCCGCTTTAACATAGTTAAAGAGTTGAAAAAAGACAAAAAAAAGTGTATAATGAAAAAAATAAAATTAAAATAGGGTTATTATGTCGGAAAAATACTTTATCGTGACTTACGGTTGCCAAATGAACGTACACGAATCGGAAAAGATAGCGGGCATTCTCCGCCGTATCGGCTATGAGGAAGAGGCTGAAAAGAAAGAGGATGCGGACATTATCGTTTTTAATACGTGCTGTATTCGTGAAAACGCGGAAAATCACGCGTTTGGCAACATCGGTGCGTTGAAAAAATTAAAAAAGCAAAAGCCTAATTTGCTTATTGCTGTCGGCGGTTGCATGACGCAAGAAAAAGGAAAGACGGACATTTTAAAAAAGAAGTTCCCGTTCATCGATATTATGTTCGGCACCCTCAATTTGGAAGAGCTGGGCAATTTGATTGTTCGCAAGAAAGCGCAAAAGAAAAAGGTAATCGAAATCCGCGAGAAGGAAGGGGAAATTATAGAGTTCACGGACGCATACCGCACGAGCTTCCCCAACGCTTGGGTAAATATTATGTACGGCTGTAATAATTTTTGCTCCTATTGCATCGTACCTTACGTGCGCGGCAGGGAGCGTTCGAGAAATCCCGAAAATATCGTTGCGGAAGTAAAAAAGCTTGTTGCAAAGGGATATCGCGAAATCACCTTGCTTGGTCAAAACGTAAACTCTTATGGCTCGGACGGTTCGACGGGCGTGACGTTTGCCGAGCTTTTGGATAGAGTTGCGTCTATCGAGGGAAAATTCCGCGTTCGTTTCATGACGAGCCACCCCAAGGATTTTAACGAAGACGTAGTGAAGGTGATGCAAAAGCATCCCAAAATTTGCAGGCTTGTACACTTGCCCGTGCAATCGGGCTCGAACACCATTTTGTCAGCCATGAACCGTCGTTACACACGCGAAAAATATTTGCAAGAAGTGGCAATGCTGCGAGGTTATTTCCCTGAAGCAGAGCTTACGACGGACATTATCGTCGGTTTCCCGGGGGAAACGGAAGAAGATTATCTTGCTACGGAAGCGTTGGTAAAAGAAGTCAATTATGCCTCGGCATTTACCTTTGTTTATTCGCCGAGACAAGGCACAAAGGCGACGGAAATGCCCAACCATATCCCCGAGGACGTGCAAAAGGATAGAATTATGCGCCTTGTGGCGTTGGTGAATTCCCTTACTCGTCAAAAGTCGGAAGCTTACGTTGGTAAGACGGTGGAAATTCTCTGCGAGGATTACGACGAGAAGAAAGGCTTATATCTCGGCAGGGACGAGTTTGGTAGAATGGGCTATTTTAAGAGCGAGAAAAACGTGGTCGGCGAGTTTATTTCGCTGCACGTAACGAAAGCAAACGGCATTTCGCTTTTTGGTGAAATCGTGGCGGATTGATGGAAAAAAGGAAGGTAAAATTATGGCGCTTTCACAAATGATGCAGCACTATCTTTCTATGAAAGAGAAATATAAAGACTGCGTGCTTTTTTATCGTCTTGGTGACTTCTACGAGATGTTCTTTGAGGATGCTGTGAAGGTATCGGGACTTCTTGATTTGACGCTCACGGGCAGAGATTGCGGGCTTGAAGAACGCGCGCCCATGTGCGGAATCCCGTACCACGCGGCGGACACGTATATTGCGAAGCTTGTTGCGGTAGGTGAAAAGGTGGCGATCTGCGATCAGCTTTCCGACCCTCAACCCGGACGTGGCTTGGTAGAGCGCGACGTCGTGCGCATTGTTTCTGCGGGTACGCTTATCGAAGACGATATGCTCGACGAGAGCAAAAACAATTATATTTCCTGCGTGTTTAAGGAAGGGGAAAGCCTTGCGGTTGCTTGGGCGGATATCACCACGGGTGAGTTTTTGGTGGAAGAATTTTCTTCGCAATACGCCGTGGAGGAAGCGGTTGGACATTTGGTTAAGCTTTCCGTTGCGGAAATTATTTGCAACGAGGAAATGTTGCTTGCAAGCAAGGGCGTTAAGGAAGTAAAGCACGGCATGTTGCCTGCCTTTTCTTGCTACGTGCCTTGGGCGTTCAACGTAAAACGCGCGGAAAAGAGCTTGCTTGAACAGTTAGAGGCGTCCTCGCTTGCCCCTTACGGAATTTCGGGCAAGGAAAAGGCGATTGCCGCGGCGGGCGCACTTTTGGAGTATTTGAAAGAAACGCAAAAGCACGCGCTTAGCAACATAAAGTCGGTGAAGTGCATCAATCGCGAGCAATTCGTGGTTTTGGACAGCAACGCGGTGCGAAATCTCGAACTTTTACAAAACAACGCGGAAAACAAAAAGTACGGCTCGTTACTTTGGGTTTTGGATAAGACGAAGACGGGCATGGGTGTGCGTTTGCTAACGCAAATGATGCTTTCGCCCTTAAAGGACGTTGCGGCGATTGAATATAGACAAGAGGGTATTCAAGAATTTGTCGATGCGTCCGTTGTGCGCGTGGGTATTGGTGAAACGTTAAAAGAGATCAAGGACGTAGAGCGTCTTTCGGGTAAGATTTCCAACGGTAATTTTATGCCCAAGGATTGCAACGCGCTTGCAAAATCTCTTTCCGTTCTGCCTACCATTAAATTCCAACTTACGGGTTTATCCTCACAAGTGGTTACGGATATCGTCAACGGCTTGCCCGACGTAAGCGATTTGGCAAATTATTTGACAGCGGCAATCAATCCTAATCCGCCTGCATTGATGAAGGACGGCGGCTATATTCGCGAGGGCTTCTGCGCGGAGTTGGACGAACTTCGTCAACTCAAAGAGAATGGGCGGGGTATTTTGCACCAAATTGCGGAAAGAGAGCGTGAACGCACGGGCATTAAGACCTTGAAAATCGGTAACAATCGCGTGTTTGGTTACTATATCGAGGTTAGTAATTCCTTCAAGGATAAAGTCCCCGAAGATTATATCCGTAGGCAAACCTTGACGACGGGTGAGCGTTACATCACCGAGGAATTGAAACAGTTAGAGGAAAAAATCGTTAGCAGTGAAGAGCGTGCTTTGCGTTTAGAAGCGCATATCTATGCGGAAATTTTAGAGCTTCTTTCCAGCCGTATCGAGCAATTAAAGCAAATAGCAGCCTCGTTGGCGCTTCTCGATTGTTTGGTGGGCTTGGCAACGGTTGCCAAGGAAAGAAAATATGTTCGTCCTAAGATGAAAGAAAGCGGCGAAGCTTTACGTATTACGGAAGGCCGTCACCCCGTTGTCGAGGCGATTTCTAAGGAGCGTTTCGTGCCCAACGACGCCGTTTTGGATAACGAGGAAAACAGCTGTGCAATTATTACGGGGCCGAATATGGCGGGTAAAAGTACGTATATGCGCCAAGTTGCGCTCATTACGATTATGGCCCATATCGGCTCGTTTGTGCCCGCAAAAGCGGCGGAAATTCCGCTTATTGACCGCGTATTTACGCGCGTCGGCGCAAGTGATAACTTAATTTTTGACCAAAGTACGTTTATGGTCGAAATGACGGAAGTTGCGGCAATTTTGTTGCATGCGACCAAAGACAGCCTGTTGATTTTGGACGAGGTTGGCCGTGGGACAAGTACCTACGACGGCTTGTCGATTGCTTGGGCGGTTATTGAATATTTGGTTAAAAACGTGAAAGCAAAAACCTTGTTTTCTACGCACTATCACGAGTTGACGGAGCTTGAAAATACGCTTGCAGGCGTTAAAAACTATAAGGTTACCGTCAAGGAATTTAACGGCAGTGTTGTGTTCTTGCGTAAAATCGCGCGCGGCGGTGCAAACCGTAGCTTTGGTATCGAGGTTGCGGCTTTGGCGGGTGTGCCCAAGGAAGTAACGTCAAGGGCGAAAGGGATTTTGAAATCGCTTGAAAAGAACGATATTGCGCGCGGCAAGCTGCAAATCGAATACGAGGAAGAAGTTTCCGAAGAAAAGCAATTATCCGAAGTGGAGCGTATTATTTCGGAAATTGACATCAATACGCTTTCGCCGATGCAAGCGTTTTTATTGCTCAGCGACTTAAAGGATAAGCTTCAAGGAGAATAAGTATGGGTAAAATTAATATATTGCCGTCCAAGGTCTATAACCGAATTGCCGCAGGCGAGGTGGTGGAAAGACCTTGCTCCGTCGTCAAGGAGCTCATTGAAAACTCTATCGACGCGGGTGCGACGGAAATTGAAATTCATATCGAAAAGGGCGGCAAGCAGCTCATTCGCGTTATCGATAACGGATGTGGTATCGAGCGCGACGATTTGCAGTCGGCTTTCTTGCCACACGCGACAAGTAAAATTGCCGAGGCGGAGGATTTGGAGCGGATTATGACGCTCGGTTTCCGCGGGGAAGCCGTAGCGTCTATCGCGTCCATTTCCAAAATGAGCATCACGTCTAAAACGGCAAACGGTAAATGTTATCGTTTGGATTCCAACGGCGGCGAAATGGGGCAAATTATGGAAGTTGCGGGCGAAAACGGTACGGACGTTTGCGTGGAAATGCTCTTTTTCAACGCACCCGTGCGCTTGAACTTCTTAAAGACGGATAAGGGTGAGGAAACGGAAATTACCAACTGTATATCCCGCTTTATTTTAAACCGTTCGGATATCGCGTTCACGTATTACGCCGATGGAAAGAAGATTTTGCAATCTTTCTCGGGTGGTGACGAGGAAGCGTTGGTAAGTGTTTACGGAGCTTCCGTTTTGCGTGAATGCATTAAAATTGATGCGGAAAAGCAAGGCGTTCGCGTTCGCGGTTATATCGGCAATCAAAATTATTATAAGGCAAATAAA
>JAEIGA010014882.1_pt1 | contig 11843 bp, 9 predicted proteins | sample 9270691 | NCBI WGS metagenome assembly JAEIGA01 (sample SAMN17057246, study PRJNA624740) | gut metagenome | biome: biome; isolation source: fecal sample | host: Bos grunniens | place: China: Xizang | collected 2019
AAGGCGGGACTCACAATCTATGGTCAGAGCCGTCTGCGCGACGAGTACGACCACGATGGCGACGGCTTTGTGGAGATTCCGGTCATCAAGTCGCAGACTATCGGTACACAGGCCTATATCAAGACCAGCGCATATAGCAAGCTGACGCTTGATTATCACGTTACAAACGAGTATCGCCGTGGTGGAGACCTGCTTAACCTTCCACCACACCAAGCGAACATTGCCGAGACTACCGACCACCTTATCAATAGTGGTGGTTTGACCTTTGAGGGTACATCAAAGGACTCGCACCACCGTTATAGCGCCTTTATCTCGGCACAGGCTACCAACCGCGAGAGCTACTATGGTGGTGGACAAGACCCTAACGCCTACGGTAAGACCGATGGCGCGACAGCGGTTGCAGGTGCGCAGTACCTCTATCGCATAAAGTTCTTTGAGTTGACGACGGGCTTGGAGTATAGCTACGACTACCTCTTTGACGACGCTTTCGGATATAATCTCCGTACCGAGCAGCACGTACACAACGCGAGTGTCTATGCGCAGGGCGAGTTCAAGTTTAATAAGTGGGGCTTCCTTGTGGGTGGTCGTTTGGATAATTGGTACAACGCCTCAAACAAGAAGTTCTTGTGTATCCCTTCGCCGCGTGTAACCTTGCGCTATAACCCTACACACGATATCAACCTTCGTGCTACATACGGCTCTGGTTTCCGCGCTCCACAAGCATTTGACGAGGATTTGCATATCCTTATCGTGGGTGGCGACCGTACCCGTATCCGCTTGGCTGACGACTTGAAGGAGGAGCGTTCGCACACATTTACCGTGTCGGGCGACTTCTACAAGACCTTCGGTCGCGTGCAGACAAACCTCCTCGTTGAGGGCTTCTATACCATCTTGAACGATGTATTTGCGCTCCGCGATACAGGAAATGTTGACGCGGTTGACGGCGCGATGATATATGAGCGTTACAATGGCTCTGGTGCAACGGTTATGGGCTTGAACATTGAGGCAAAGGTTGCCTATATGCCTTGGGTTGAGGCTTCGGCGGGCGTTACCGTACAGCGTGGTCGCTACAAGAAGCCAGAGCAGTGGAGCGAGACAGCACCTGCTACGAAGCATATGTTCCGTTCGCCTGATGTGTATGGATACTTTACTATTACAACACAGCCTGTCAAGAATTTCAAGATTGACCTTTCGGGTAACTATATGGGTCGTATGTATGTTCAGCACTTCGCGGGCGGTATTCTCCCTGATGGCTCTACTCTTGCCGAGGATAGATTGGAGCATACGAAGCCATTCTTTGATTTGGGAGTGAAACTCTCGTACGAATTCAAGATTTGGAAGACTCTCGGTATGGAGGTAAATGCAGGTGTGCGCAATATCTGCAACTCATATCAGCGTGACTTTGACCGAGGCGCAAACCGTGACTCGGGTTATATCTATGGCCCGTCACTTCCTCGTTCGGTCTTTGCCGGCGTGAAACTCTCGTTTTAGATAGTTAGGAGTTAGGAGATAGAAGATAGGAGTTATGGGAAATATAGGGGAATCTCCCTATAACTCCTATAACTCCTATAATTCCTACCCTCCCCCTAAAAAAATATCACTTTTTTTGATTTTTGACACAAGTTGTCAAAAATGCGCCATAATTTTGCACCATAAAGGATAAAAAAGGTAAAATTATGGAACTAGACATCAAACTTTCGATTAACAAGAGACACGAGTTCTCGCACAACACCTTCATCTTGAAGTGGAATCCTGCCATCTCCTCCTACACTATGGAGCGACTTGACAACGATATGGCCGAGTGGGCAGAGGGTTATTGGAGTGACGATTTTGATTGGAGCGTCTACGAGTGGCAGAAGGCGCGCAAGGGTGATCGCTTCTTTATGGTGCGCGTAGGCGAGGGTAATACGGGTCTCTTTGCCGCAGGTCGTTTCACCTCTGACCCATTCAAGGACGAAGATTGGTCGGGCAAGGGGCGCGAGGTCTACTATATGCAGATGGAGTTTGAGACTGTCTTCCACCCGGAGCGTGCCGAGATTATCACGACCGAGGAGTTGGAGCGTGAACTGCCACACCTTGATTGGCGCAAGGGGCACTCGGGGCAGATGCTTGACGCGGAGTCGGCGGAGCGTTTGGAGTTGATGTGGCGCGACTATGTTGGTCGCAACAAGTCGCTCTACTTGCCACGCGCTGTGAAGAACGACTCCTACGATTCGCGCTCGGATATAGACAAAGCGATTGAGCTCGCCTCAAAGGCGCACGCTGCCGACTACGACCTTGACGGCAACCCTACAATTCTACACCCATTGGCTGTGGGTATGATGGGCAAGACCGACGCGGAGCGTATCGTGGGCTTCCTGCACGATGTGGTTGAGGATACGCGCTACGACTTTGATGACTTGGAGGAGATTGGCTTCTCAGAAGAGGTTCTTTCGGCTCTGCGACTCCTTACGCACGACAAGGAGACCCCCTATATGGAGTATATTGAGCGCATCTGCAAGTCGGGCAACAAGACTGCGATAAATGTTAAGTTGAACGACCTGCGCCACAACCTCGCACGCGGCAAGGAGGGAGGCCATACACGATGCGTGGAGAAGCACTTAAAGGCACTCGCCTATATTGAGGAGTACCTGCAAGCCAATAAATAAAAGTATCGCCGGGCATTTTGCTCGGCGATACTTGTTTATGCCATACCCACCATTAGAACTTAAAGCCGAAGGTGAGGGCTATGTTATGGTTGTCCATATCAAGACCATATATCGGAGAGGAGTTTACGCCGAGGTCGTTCTCCGAGTAGTAGGTGTCGTATTTGGTGTAGTCGTTGTGGCGGAATTGGTAGGCTACATCTATTGAGACAACCCTGCTTACGCGGAAGCCAAGACCTGCCGAGCAATACCAACCGCCATTTCTTACAGGCTCTGTGAAGATTGGATCTTTGTCGTTTGTCACGCGCCACAGATAGCCTCCACCAACTCGGAGTGCCATTATCGGCAGCGGCTTCGCCTCAATACCTGCGCGCACGATATGTTGATTGCGGAAGCCATATTTGAGGTCGCTGTTGATGAAGTCGTAGTTGAGTGGTGCAGATGTGATTCGGGTGGCGCGGAAGGCGTCGTACTCGTAGTCGGCAGAGATGATAGCGTACTTGCTAATCGTGTATGAGATACCTGCCAAGAGGCGTGTCGGAGTTGTGAACTCCCAGCCGTAACTGCCACTATCGGTCAGCTCTGGCGTGTCTGCCGAAGCGTAGAGCTTGCCACCCACCAGGTTGTAGTTCTCGGGGTTTGTGCCTGCGCTATTGCATACGGAGTCAATAGCCCCCTTGTAGGAGTAGCTTACCGAGTAGTAGGTCGGTGTGTGTACAGCAAAGCCGATACGCAATGACTTTACAGGTCGCACAACGATACCAAATTTAGCACCTACGCCCGTTCCGCTTACGCGCATCTGCTGTGCGAGCGTGAACTCGCGCAACTGATAAGGCATAGCAGTAGGGTCGGGAGCGGCACCCTCGGCATAGGAGATATTCTCTCCGTAATAGATTGTCTGGATGCGCGAAATGCTCTGAATATCAAGCGATGCACCGATATAGAGTATATTCTTTACATTGAAGCCGACAGCCAACGAAAACTCGCCCGCTGAGCCGCGACTCTTCACGCGTGAGAATTGGTCAATAGAGGCGTTATCCCCAATCTCGTCGGGATACCAGCTGTTGCCCACACGGTTGATAAGACGCCCCTTGTAGGCAAGAGCCGTACTCCAATAGTACGGGTTCATATCGTAGTCGGCATACCCCGCTTGGTCGCAGATGTGGTTGTCGCTGTTGATCCCCAGCCCGTTGCGGTTGGCGATGTCGGCAAAGGCATCTGCGATAGAGGCGTTGCCTGATGCACCGTGGTAGTTGAGGTTGTAGTTGTAGTCTGCAACCTTGTTGTATCCGAATGCAAAGTTTATGGCAAGCAGGTCGCCCGTGCCTTCGTATACCTTGAATGATGCACCTATATTATTTACGGAGAAGCGGGTTTGTGAGTTTAGGTTGTTATCTGCGCCTAAAACTCCGCTATTCTTTGCGCGATGTACGCCAAGCCCGAATGTTACCGAGATGTCGTTGTGCTGGTACATACCGAAGCCCGCAGGGTTGACACCAAGCGAAGCCATATCGGCTCCGAGCGATGTAAACGCACCACCCATAGCCATAGAGCGTGCCGTACCCATATAGTCGCGTTGCGCGAACGAGTTGATGGATGGTGCCGAGAGGATATCTCGGTCAAAGACCAAACCTGTGGTGGCGTTGCTCTGCGCCATTGCGCTTGTGCAGAGGAGCAAGCCTCCTACGAGTAAAAATATATGTCGTCTCATATCTGCAAACATTTGTCAAATCTCTTTTCTCTATCTTCCGTGTGTTGAGCCACCTCGGTATGACGAGCCTCCGCCACCGCCTGATGAGTACGAAGGCGTTGTTGAGCGATATGTTGAAGTGCCTCTTGACCCACTGCTACGGTATGTTGAGCCTCCCTCGCTACGCGACGATGAGGAGCTGCCGCTTGAACGGTATGACAAGCCACTGCTGCCGCTTGAACGGTACGAAGAGCCGCTTGAAGGGGTGTAGGTTGTCGTTCCACCTCTGTATGAAGAGCCTCCGCGTACTGCTGGGGCAGGTGCGCTTGTATTGCGATACACGCGTCCGCGACCAGGGTTGTAGCCCGTGTTGCCTACGCCTCCGTGGTGCGGAGGGTAGTAGTGGTGATGGTGGTGTGGGTAGTAGTGGTGGTATGGATACCCCCAATATCCCCAATAGCTCCAATATAGGTACGGGTTGTAGATGCCCGAATACCAATAGTTATTCCACGGATAGTAGCGGTAAGGCGAGCCCCACCAAGTGCCGGCGTAAGGGTTGCCCCAACCGTAGTACCAACTATATGCAGGTACGACCGATGCTCCCCAAGTTCCGAACATAGAGGTTACATACTTCGGCTCTACCCACACCATATCGCCCGACACCATTACATTGTAGATGGCAGGGTCGTACGCCGAGGCGTAGAAGAAGGCGTCGGAGTAGCGGTAGGTGTAGTACGACGACGGCATACGGTATGTTGGGGAGCTGAAACCGTATAGACGGCGTGCGTATGCGCTCTCGTAGTCGTCGGCAAGCACCGACTCAAAGCTGTCTGCGAAGGTGTTAGATTGCGACAGGCGTGAGTCGTATTGCGACTGCGCAGCCTCTCTCTTTGACATAGCACGAAGCTTGCTGTCGGCAATTTTATCCTTGTCGTGAACTTCGTATAGGTCGTCATTATATGCTACGCTTGACCAAGTTACACCGCACCCGGCAAGGAGCGTTGCAACAAGGAGCAGAGCTTGTATGGTTAATATCCTCTTCATAGCGGCAATATCTTTTATTGTTCAAACGAACTAATCGGCCAATTTATTACAATGCAAATATAGTACAAATTGGTATAATTTCATAGATATATTTATATATCTCGGTGAAAAGCCCAAATTTAGGTGTGAAATAAAAATAGTTTCACGAAAAAAGTTGTAGCAAAGAAAATAATTTGTATATTTGCACCGCAAAACCGGAAAGGAAAGATGCCGGAGTGGTCGAACGGGCCGCACTCGAAATGCGGTGTACGGGTAACTGTACCGGGGGTTCGAATCCCTCTCTTTCCGCCACAAGGAGCAGTGATTTTCACTGCTCTTTTTTTTTGTGGCGTCAAGAGAGGGATTCGTTCAGCGTGTTGCGCCTCGGCAGACTTGTCTGCGCTGTTGGAGCGTAGGCGTATTGCTTCGCAATCATAAGCCTTGTGCTGATAGCCTAAAAGTAAATGAATTTTCTTTTTGCCTATCTGCCCAACGCTTACAACTTCGTTGTTCGCCTCCGCTCTATATTTGCTCGGTCTGCTCTCGGCTTCTGCCGCCGTTCAAATCCCGAAAAGATTATGGTTGTTAGATGGTGTGTCCCTTAAAGCCCCTTAACAACCTTTAATAACCTTTGTAAAAAAATAAAAAAGCCAATGGCTAATGGCCAATGGCTAAAAGCAAAATAATTTTGCCCATTTTCCACTCTTCGGTCTGCTCTTGGTCTTTCCGTGTATGATTTACAATGGAATCTTGGCAATTCGTCGTTCGTGGCGGCCGCCCTCAAATTCGGTGTTAAGCCACTCGTCAAGAATCGCTATCGCCTCCTCGTTTGAGATAAAGCGTGCAGGCAAGACCAAGATGTTACTGTCGTTGTGCTGGCGTGTGAGGTGCGCAATCTCCAGTGTCCAGCAGAGCGCGGCGCGTACCTTGGCGTGCTTGTTGAGTGTCATTGCCATACCCTCGCCCGAGCCGCAGATACCAATGGCGCGTGGGAACTCGCCCTCTTCAAGTGAGTTTGCCATAGGGTGGGCGTGATCGGGGTAGTCGCAACTCTCCTCGGAGTGGCAACCGAAGTCAAAAACCTCAAAACCTTTGGCTGCGAGATAGCCTGCGAGAAGCTCTTTCAAGTCGTAGCCCGCGTGGTCGCAAGCGATACCTATCTTGTTCATATTGTCGTGTTTTAGATTTGAATAGTCGTTTAACTCTACAAATATAGCAATTATTTATATCTTTGCGCTACAAATGCGTATATTTTTAATCATAGTAGGTTGCGTTTCGCTTGTTTTGGGCATTTTGGGAATGTTTCTCCCGCTGCTCCCGACCACTCCGTTTCTGCTTTTGTCGGCTGCGGCGTGGGTTAAGGCGTCGCCCGCATTGTACCAATGGCTCTTGAATCACAAGGTCTTTGGCGAGTATATCCGTAACTTCCGCGAACATCGTGCCATACCTTTGCGTGCGAAGATTGTCTCGGTGTCGCTCGTCTGGCTCACGATAGGCTACTGCATCTTTGCGGTAGTTGACGAGTGGTGGTGGGCGCAGGTGTTGATGACACTACTTGCCATCGGTATCTCGTGGCACATTCTATCGTTCAAAACGCTGAAAAAAGCGGAAAACGGAGAACGGAAATCGGAAAACTAAACAAAAATATAGAGCGAGAAAATTTTTCTCGCTCTAATTATAAAAAGCCAATGGCAAATGGCTAAAAGCCTATCTATTTGGCTGCTCGCTTTCTGTCAACCTCGTTGAGCAAGATCTTGCGCAGACGCATAGACTTCGGCGTAACCTCTACATACTCGTCCTCCTTGATGTACTCCAACGCCTCCTCCAACGAGAATACTTTTGGCGGTACGATCACAGCCTTGTCGTCCGAGCCAGAAGCTCGCATATTGGTCAACTGCTTCGCCTTGCAGACATTGACCGTAATATCGTTGCTTCGTGTATGCTCGCCGATAACCTGTCCCATATATACCTCCTCCATAGGCGAGATAAAGAAGCGACCTCTATCCTGCAACTTGTCAATAGAGTAGGCGTATGCTGTTCCCGTCTCCGAAGCGATTATTGAGCCGTTGGTGCGCATATCAATCTCGCCCATATATGGCTCAAATGCGCGGAGTCGGTGCGACATAATGGCCTCGCCCGCAGTGGCAGTGAGCATATTTGAACGCAAGCCGATAATGCCTCGCGACGGAATATCAAATTCAAGTCGTGTGCGACCATTTGCCGACTCCATATTTGTCAGCGTACCCTTGCGACGGGTGGTGAGCTCAATCACCGTACCTGCAACCTCCTCTGGGCAATCAACGGTCATCTCCTCTACAGGCTCGCACTTCACGCCGTCAATCTCCTTGATGATGACCTTTGGCTGGCCGACCTGCAACTCGTAGCCCTCACGGCGCATAGTCTCAACCAAGACCGAGAGGTGCAACACTCCACGACCATAGACTATAAACGAGTCGGCATTCTGTCCCTGCTCCACGCGGAGAGCCAAGTTCTTCTCCAACTCGCTATCAAGACGCTCCTTGATGTGGCGAGAGGTGACATACTTGCCGTCCTTACCGAAGAATGGCGAGTTGTTGATTGTGAAGAGCATCGACATCGTCGGCTCGTCAATCTTGATTGGTGGGAGTGGCTCCGGATTCTCAAAGTCGCAGATTGTATCGCCAATCTCAAAACCTTCAATACCTACCAAGGCGCAAATCTCTCCGCACTCAACCTTCTCAACCTTCTTCTTACCCAAGCCGTCAAAGACCATCAAGTCCTTAATTTTGGTCTTGACGAGAGTCTTGCCGTCGCGCTTGGCGAGGGTGACATTCTGTCCGTTGATGAGTGTTCCTCGGGTGAGCTTTCCTACGGCGATACGACCGATATATGAGGAGTATTCAAGCGATGTTACGAGCAACTGCGGAGTTCCTTCGCTGACTGTTGGCGCAGGAATTTCGTCAATGATAGCATCAAGCAACGGCACGATGCTGTCGGTCTTCTCGTTCCACTTGTGCGACATCCAACCCTGCTTTGCCGAGCCGTAGATTGTCTTGTAGTCAAGTTGCTCCTCGGTTGCGTCAAGCGTGAACATAAGGTCAAAAACCTGCTCATTCACGACCTCTGGGCGGCAGTTTGGCTTGTCTACCTTGTTGATAACCACGATAGGCTTCTTGCCGAGCGAGAGAGCCTTCTGCAACACAAATCGTGTCTGTGGCATTGTGCCTTCAAAGGCATCAACCAACAGAAGCACGCCGTCGCACATATTCAGCACGCGCTCCACCTCGCCACCGAAGTCGGCGTGTCCAGGGGTGTCTATGATGTTGATTTTGTAATCTTTATATACAACTGATACATTCTTTGAAAGAATTGTAATACCTCTCTCTCGCTCCAAGTCGTTGTTGTCAAGCACGAGGTCGCCCGTCTTTGAGGGCTCACGCAGGAGGTTTCCTGCCAAAATCATCTTGTCAACCAGGGTGGTTTTTCCGTGGTCAACGTGGGCGATGATTGCGATATTGCGTAAATTTTGCATACCTTTTATAGAATTAACGCGCAAAATTAGTAATTATAAATCAAAAATCGTTAATTTTGTCAAACTAATCACACGATTATTTTATGTTGGACACCATTGAGATTACATCAAAGAGCCGTGTATACATCGGCGATGCGGGCGCACTTTTGGCGGAGTTGCTCCCTGAAAAGCGTGTTATCGTCATATCGGATACAGGCGTAGACTGCCTGCAACACGGACTGCTTGCCCCCTACGACACGATACTCGTGGGGCGTGGCGAGTCGGCAAAGAGCCTTGCTATGCTTGATGGAATCTACCGCCGTCTGATAGAGCTTGGGGCAGATCGCTCTTCGTTTATTCTTGGTGTCGGTGGTGGTGTCGTGACCGATATTGCGGGCTTTGTTGCTTCAACATATATGCGTGGCGTGGAGTTCGGTTTCGTGACTACCACCTTGCTCGGAGCCGTTGATGCCTCGGTGGGGGGTAAGAATGGAGTGAATGTGGGCGGATATAAAAATATGGTTGGCACATTCTCGCAGCCGAAGTTTGTGGTGTGTGACGCTTCGCTGTTGCGCACTCTGCCCGACAGGGAGTTCCGTGCAGGCTTGGCGGAGGTTATCAAGAGCGCGATATTGGGCGATGCGGAGCTGTTTGAACTGTTGGAGAGAAGTTCATTTGAGGCTCTGCGCAAAGATGAAACACTCCTCAAAGAGGTGATTACGCGCTGTGTGCGTGTCAAGGCCTCGGTTGTAGCGCAAGACGAGCGCGAGGCGGGCTGTCGCCGCATACTGAACCTTGGACACACCGTTGCTCACGCGATTGAGAAGGAGTCGTCAAAGTATACCCACGGCGAGGCGGTCGCTATCGGCATCTATTATATCACGCGCAAGGCTTTGGAGCAGAGTGTTATATCGGCTTCCGATGCGGAGCGAATCTTTACGCTGATTGAACGCTACGGCTTTGAGGTCGAGTTGCCTATTGAGCGCAAGGCGATGTTGAAGGCCATCGGTGGAGATAAAAAACGCAGGGGCAATGCCCTGCATTTGATACTCCCAACCGCTATTGGCGCGGTTGAGGATAGAGAGGTCGCCCTTGAAGGGTTGGACGCGATATTATAACAGCCCTTTTAGTTGCTCTATTGTGAGCGAGGTGTAGTCCGGAAGGCAAAACTCTGCGCCTTGCTTGGAGAGATCTTCGGCCGCGACGGTGGTTGTTATGCCGATGCACTTGCTGCCCGCCTTTATGCCCGCTTCAATACCTACGACAGCATCCTCAAATACGATACACTCCTCGTTTGTAAGCCCCATTGCTGCGGCCGCTTTTTGGAAGATTTCGGGGTTTGGCTTTCCGTGTGAAACATCGCTTCCGCTGATAGATATATCAATCAAGTCTCGAATGCCTAACTCGTTGATTATGAACTCTACATTGTCGCGACAGCCCGACGAGCCAATGGCGCACTTTATGCCCGCCTCTTTCGCAGCTTTGAGCAACTCTATAAGTCCCGCTACGGGCTCTACATTACCGCTGTAAATCTCTCGGTAGGTGGCCTCCTTGCCACGCTCCAACTCCTCAATGGTGTAGTTTTTCATCTGCTCCTCGCCAAGTACAATGGCGAAGATCTCCGCGCTGTGCATACCGCTAAAACGCAGCGAGAAAGGAGTCTGCAACTGCAACCCCTTGCGCTTTACATATTCATCAAAAGAGCGAAAGTGGTACGCGATGTTGTCCACCATCGTACCGTCCATATCAAATATAAATCCTTTGAGCATAGATACTTCGTGTATTAGAAAAGTTCGCCTTCTCGTTCTGGTGCAGTAAGTCCCAAGTGCTTGTATGCCAACTCGGTAGCCTCACGACCACGCGGTGTGCGCTTCAAGAAACCCTCCTTGATAAGGAACGGCTCGTAGACCTCCTCAATTGTGCCTGCATCTTCGCTTACCGCCGTGGCGATGGTGTTCAGGCCGACAGGGCCTCCGTTGAACTTGGCGATGATGGTTGAGAGTATCTTGTTGTCCATCATATCCAAACCGCGCGAGTCAATGTTGAGTGCCTCCAATGCCATACGGGTAATCGCGAGGTCAATGCAACCTTCGCCCTTAACCATCGCGAAGTCGCGCACACGACGCAGGAGTGAGTTGACAATACGCGGAGTACCTCGTGAACGGAGCGCGATTTCAAGCGCGGCATCGTCGTCTATGGATACGCCCAAGATTGTGGCCGAACGCTTCACGATGCGGCTCAATACCTTTGAGTCGTAGTACTCCAAGTGGCACTGAATGCCGAAACGGGCGCGCAACGGCGAGGTCAAAAGACCGCTTCGTGTCGTTGCACCGATAAGGGTAAATGGCGCAAGCTCAATCTGAATAGAACGCGCCGACGGACCTTTATCCAAGACGATATCAATCTTGAAATCCTCCATTGCCGAGTAGAGGTACTCCTCTACGATAGGCGAGAGGCGGTGAATCTCGTCAATAAAGAGTACATCGCCTGCCGAGAGGTTTGTCAAAAGACCTGCCAAGTCGCCCGGCTTGTCAAGTACGGGGCCCGATGTCACCTTCAACTGCGCACCCATCTCGTTGGCGATGATGTTCGCCAGGGTGGTCTTGCCGAGTCCCGGAGGGCCGTGCAGTAGGGTGTGGTCAAGCGAGTCACCACGCATCAACGCCGCCTTTATGAAGACACGCAAGTTCTCTACAATCTTCTCTTGACCCGAAAATTGCTCTAACTCCTGCGGGCGTATTCTGCCCTCAAACTCGCTGTCGCTCTCAATTCTTCTATCCATATTATTAGCTGTTAGCCATTAGCCATTGGCTTTTTTAGTTTTCCGTAAACTTTGCTTCGGAGTCTTTTCTTCCTCGCTCCGCAGCGTCAGTTTTCCGCTTTCCGCTTTCCGTTTGTGAGTGACTCCGAGCGGATTCGAACCGCTATCGTAAGAACCGGAATCTTAAATTCTATCCATTGAACTACGGAGCCAAACTATTTTGCAAAAATAGCA
>JAEIGA010014883.1_pt1 | contig 11842 bp, 2 predicted proteins | sample 9270691 | NCBI WGS metagenome assembly JAEIGA01 (sample SAMN17057246, study PRJNA624740) | gut metagenome | biome: biome; isolation source: fecal sample | host: Bos grunniens | place: China: Xizang | collected 2019
AACCTTTTTGAAAAGTTCTTCATCGCAAAAGGTGAGGGCGGAACCGGTAAATCCACGTATACTAACTTGCTAAATAAACTGGTAGGCGGTGATGTTAACTGTTCGCACATCGGTCTGGCTGATTTTGATAAAGACTATTATCTCGCGGCAACTGTAGGTAAATTATTAAACGTTGATGACGACGTTGTCGACGGCAAAATTCTTGAAAATACCGGTCGTTTTAAATCTGTTATTTCCGGTAATATGATTTCTGTACGACAGATTTACAGAGAGGTTGTGGACGTAATTCCTTTTGTTACTTGTATCTTTTCTTGTAACAAACTTCCGAGAATTATGGATAAAACTTCCGGTTTGTATCGTCGCATGGTATTAATTGAACTTAATAATAAGATTAAAACTCCGGACCCGTTATTTATGAATAAAGTTACAGATTTGGACATGCAGTACTTTTTATATAAAGCGGTAGAGGGAATTAAGCTCGCCATAGAAGAAGGTAGATTTAGAATTAATCAAAGCGAGCAGCAATTACTTGAACTCTTTAAGCGTCGTCAGAGTCCTCTTAACGAATGGCTGTATGAAACTGAAATGACAATCGGAGACTTACACGAAAAGAAATGCGTATCGCTTTACAAACAATTTGTGGAATGGTGTAATTCTAACGGTTACACTAAGATTATGACTAATTTCACATTTAAAGAAGATATTTGCGCGTTGTACGATGTGGAAATTGATTTAATAAAGGAAGAGAAGAAAGCACCCTCACAGGTATTTTATAAACGGGGAGAATTTGACCCGAACTTTAAACCGTTTTAAGGAGCGATTATGAGAAAAAGATTTTTTGACTTTGAGGTATATCCTAACTGGTGGTGTTGTTGTTTTGGCGATTTACCGGAAGGAGAAATTCACGATAATAACAAAGATACGTTTATAGACGAAAGTATTAAAGAAACGTTCTTTTGCGTGGACAGCGATATGCCCGACGCAAGAGATCGTTTAATGGCGGCATTAAAAGAAGCGGATTGGGTACAGTGTGGTTACAACATCAAAGGTTATGACCTAATGATAAGCAACGCGATCTATCAGGCGTTCGATCCACAAGAGATACGAGCTATATCTGACATCATCGTGAAACCGGAACTGATGTACTCTACTAAAACGCATTTACGATTGGCACCATTTGCCAAAAAACGAATGAATGGTTTAACGTATCTTGACTTATTCGATTCAAGCACAGGTTCGTTAAAAGACAAAGAAGCGATACTAGGATTGAGCGTCGTAGAAACGTCTGTGCCATTCGACAAAGAAAATCTTACAGAGGAAGACAAAGAAGACATAAAGAAGTATTGTTTTCACGACGTATTTTCTGCTATGTGGTGGTACGTACAAATTGTACATCCATTCATAAATGCGAAATTAGCTCTTTGTAAGAAGTTTAATCTACCGGAGAAAAATGCGTATAACCTTACAAATGCCGGTTTGGTAGCTTTAGCATTACGTGTTAAAAGAATGAGTTACATTGACGAAGACAGAGTGGATATTGAATTACCGAAGCAAATACGTCAATATTGTTACGATAATCTTCCGAGTAATGTTTTAACACACGTCTTAAATTCTAAGTCGCTTTTAAAAGTGACAATGTTTGAGAATGAGGTAGTCTACGCAGACGGCGGTATCCATAGTACTTATATTCTGCCAGCATTCAAAAAAGATTCGCCTGTATTGTACGTTTCAAGCGACGATGAATGGATACTCGTAAATGTAGACGCGAGTTCTTTTTATCCCGGCATAATGGTACATCTTGGTACACTTAGTAGAGCAATTCCTAATCCCGAAGAGTTCAACGCTATTATGCAAGAACGTTTCGCTATCAAATGGAAAAAGAATAAGACCAAAGATGATGATGATTTACAGTTGGCGGATAAACTCATTCTTAATACTACATACGGCGCGAGCGGCTGCAAATGGCTCGAACTGTATGACCCCTACAATAGAACGCGTACCTGTAGATATGGACAATTGTTATTAACCGCTCTCGCGAATAAAATGTATAAAACTATTCCGGGACTCAAAGTCGTTCAAACGAATACCGATGGTGTACTGGTTTACGTCCGTCGTAAAGACCTCCCGATGCTCAAGAAGCTCGAAGACGAGTGGACGTCTCATACCAATATCCCGCTGGAAGAAGACTACGTAGAAAAAATTTGGCAGAAAGACGTAAACAACTATCTGCTCGTCAAACAAGGTGGTAAGAAAAAAGTCAAGGGCGCCTGGTTAAATCACACTATTATTCGTCCCGGCTATATTATGATTTCACCCCGTACAGCATTCGTATCAGGCAAAGCGGTATGTGATTATCTGATGTACGGTAAAGACATTATCAAAACCATCGTAGAAGAGCGAGACCCGATGAACCTCGTAATAACCTGTACCAAAGGTCCCACTTATCATTCAGTAGTACAAAGAATGGCTGATGGTTCTGAAGTACCTTTGTATAAGTGCAATAGAATTATACCTACGAAAGATACTAATTACGGACGTCTGTACAAGGTCAAAGGTTACGGTTTAAATAAATCTTATACGCAGATGCCGAGTACCCCGGAACATTGTTTGTGTTTAAATGATTCTATGAAAAACCATCCATTTGAAGAGCTCCAGCCCAAAATCGACTATATGTATTATATTCAGAAATGCGCAGATCAGTTAGACGGACCCTGGTTTCAATTAAATGGCTCGGGTTTAAAGACGACGGATCAATTCAAATATTTTGATTGATTATATTATATCATTGATTTTAAGATATAATGAATTAATTTCGGCGATTGATTTGATTATTCTATCATCTAAAAATTATTATATATTAAAAAGGAGGTAACACAATGACCATATTTACAGGAACATTTATTCCGTACGAATATGACAATAAACGAGACGTGTTAAACTATATCGTGTCAAGATGCCACGGTTTACAAAAATCATTACGATTAATAGAAAAAGACAGTGAGCACCTTACCATAAGATGCCCACTGTCCGGTGATTACCTGGATGTTCTTGGAACCGTAGAAGAATTAGAATGGTTAGATAAAGAACTTAGGATTCAAAATTGGTACAGAAATTAATTTTTGACAAATCCTTCGTGACCTTTTGACTTGTGATACACATTCTTAGTGACTGAGTGAGTGGAAAGCTTATCATACTCACTGTTACTAGCATAATATTTGTATTTACCAGTTTCAGTAAGAATATAGATTTTACTTAAGCTGCCGTTATTAGACATTATTCGTTTAATGACGGCGGCTTTTTGTTTATCAGTCATTTTTGAATAATATAACGTGACTTCTTTTCCATTATCGTCTTCTACGTCATAAGCCACTTTATTATTGAAGAAATCAGTCAAATCTTCATTGTTAAGCTTACCGTAAAATTCATTTAACATACGAATTTCATCAGACGTAAGTTTGACATCAATGTCATCTACTTTGTATCGCCCAGTCAAGGGAGTCTTGTAAACACCCAACTCAAATGCAAGTTTTTCATTGTCGCTGACTGAATAAGGACTAACCTTAACGTTGGTCAACTTGTTAATCAAAGTTAGATGGAACATTCCGTTGTTTATGAGCTGAGGTTCACCCGTGTAAGGATTAACTTTGTACGGCAGAGTGTTAGCAAAAGCTCCGAAACTATTTACTGCAAATCTCTCAAGCTGTCCTTTTATTCCAGAACTATATTTAACATCATACCTCTTGAACAAGCTACCCACACTCTTGACAAAGTTAGGAACCATCATGCCAGGTATGTCAGCTGGAATACTTAGTAAATAATCGCTGAATTGTTCAAACCCTCTGAAAGAATTAAACAAATCAGAGAATGCGCTATTCATAAACATGGTGTCCAATGCATTAGAAGTGATGTCGATGAACAAATCCCAGCTGAATCCGTTCTTACGATCTACGCAAGTTTGAGCAATAGATACTCCAGTCAAGATACCTGTCGTACCATAAAAATCACTGATGTCTATCCAATAGTTGCCAACTCTGAGTTTATATTCATCATCTTCACGATCAATGCCTGCTTTACCGCAAGCTACAAGAAGTATACCGATAATGAGACCAACCGTGCCTATTGCACCTTTTCCAATTTTACGCCTTGCGAGGTAGGCGGCGAATCTCTCAGAGTAAATCTTTTCGCCTTTAGCTCTGGCATTCTCAATACGAGAAACTGTATTCTCGAGCTTGATAAAATCTTTGATTCCTTGTACTAATCCTAAAGGTGTGAAGTTAAGTCCTTCAAGGAACCAGTTCCAAGATGCCCCAGCGAAAGGAAATACCTGTTTATACATAAAGAATATTCCTTCAGCTTTTTCTCTACCGTATTTCTTATAAAGTTTTTCACGATATTTATGCTCAAGGTCTGACCAGAAGTTAGGTTTATGCATATAATCAAATGAAGCCATGGTGTACGCTTCGGCCACTTTTTCCAAGACTTCATTAGTAAGACCGTTAGAAATATCTGTCTTATCTTCAACCATCATTTTACCGAGATACTTGAGCATGGCCTTATTGAGAGCTTTTTGGTCGGACATCATAAATGCCACGAGATCCTGAGTCTTCTGTGCACCTTTCCAGGTAGAAGAAGCCTGTTCAAAAAGTCTATTCTCAAGGTTTTGAGTAATCATTCTAACCATCTGATGCTTGATGTCGTTTTTGGACTTAGTATTAACGTCATATTTGGTAAAACCATCACGAATCAGATCGAGTAAGCCACTCTTATTAATCTCTTTGTCAATAAACTGAAGGTAATCTGAAGTAACTTTAGTACCGGAAATCTTATACTGTTTAAACTGAGTCTCCTTTTTACTAGTAGGAATAACTCTCGTTATAATCTCGCTCAATGAATTAGTAGCAGTAACAACCTTGTTAGAAATATAGTTTCTCGCCCAAGTGTTAGGACCACTCAATAGCGCTATACGTTCCCACCTTAGCAATCTGTCCCAAACCGTACGTTTACGACCCTTGTAATTTTTAACTAAATACTTGTAAGCCTCGTTAGAAGCTTTCTGTATCGCCTCTAAGTCACCAGATTTAACCGCTTTAAGAAGATTGTCCTCGTTTGCTTTATCGAGTTCAATATCACAAATTTTCAATAATGCTTTATTCTGTTGCTTAGCAATATCGTAGTCTTTAAGCATAACGTTCCAAACCGACAACTTAGTACCAGCACCTCTAACTGATAATTGCAAATCATTAGTAAGGAACTCGATGTCTTCTCGGTCCAAACTGAAGTTCGGATTGTCTGTCTCATTCATTTTGAGTAAATAACCTTCCATCAGCATTCTGACAACATCCCACTTAATAGGATCGTAAGAACCTTGAGCAATTCTTGACGTTTTTAAAAATGCGATTATGTCTGCGATATCACGCTGAGTAAGGGAATTTAACAATATGGCATTTGTATCAATAAACTCATCCATGCTCATTACAAAATGATGGTCATCTTCTTCTGATAGATACTGAACACGAGTCTTATCGAAATGCTTAAGTTCAGTATTTAAAAGTTCTTGTATAGCTGCCGGCATTTCGTTACCGCTGTGAGTTTCAAAGCCGAAATTTACATCGCCTATTTGGTAAGTTACAATATTTATATTTTTAACATTACCTGGTTTAGATTTTTCAGCTTTAAATTTGGCCAAATCATTAACAAAGTTAGAGATTTTATCCCTCAAATTATTACGACGTTTCAATGACGTTTTATCAGAGAAAAAGCCTGCACGAACCTCTTTACTAATACTTAACAAAACTTCCTTCAGCTCTATGAGCTTATCAGTACTTAAATAACGAACTCTGCCCGCATCATCCACCTCTTTATACAATTCAGCTTTAACATTCAAGTTACTATCAAAAATGTCCGGATAGGCTTCTAATAAAGCTTTCTTTTGAGAAGGCTTAACTGAGTAATTCTTTATAGTTGCGTTAGCACTTTCTATGCTATTGACAAAATTGCCAGAAGGCTTCACAACTTTGTCGGCGACAGATTTGGCGATTCTTGCTCTTTGTTCTATAAGCTTCAACTCATCTTCATTCGTGACTTCTATTGGCTTTGAGTTGACACTGTCAAATAATTCACGAATAACGGCTTTTCTACCAGACAAATCATCATCAACATACTCATTGTACATTTCCCAGAACATTTTTCTGTATCGTTTGTCATCGTAAAGTTTTTCAGCTAGAAGCTTTAACTCACGGAGCTTAGTAGCAAATTCGGTTCTGGCTTTAGAAGTCATTTCTCCAGCCTTAATAGCTTCATCTATCAATTTAGCTTGTATAGCAGCCTGTAAGACTTTCAAATCATCAGCATCGGCAGCAAAATCATTAAGTGCATCAATCATGTCCGGCGTAGATTCAAGCGCGTTTGGTGCAGATTCGACGTTATGTTTGTCGTACTTTTCATTTCTTGCAGAATTCCATTTTTTGTTGAGTACCATAAAGGTAGATATTGATCCTATCCTACCTGCCTGATAAAATGAACCATCGAACCACTGCAGATACAAACGTCTCAAGTTTTTGACATCAACATCACGATCATTAAAGTCGTTAGCTATTCTTAAAAACTTTTTATTGTAAGACGGGTTTGTTATGAGCATATTTTTAAAATGATCATACAGAGAATCGGCGTCCGCGTTCTTCAAGTCATCATGCCTACCAATATTACGAAGCATAACTCTTATCGCGTAATAATAGCCAGTTCTTTCGCCAATCCATTTGTCCAATTGTTCAATACTGTTAAAATACTTATTTTGGAAAAATGTTTCATTTATAAGCTCGAAAGTTTGTTTGTCTGTCTCCAAAGTACCATCAGTATTATAAAGCCAATCCCAAATAACACTCTCATTTACGGAACCGTTCTCAATACGTCGTTTAATAGTAGGATCAAGTTTATCGTATTTAGTTGATTTTACAATGAGGTTAGTTATTTTATCGCCTAGCTGAGAATTTTTATACTTTTCGAGTATAGGATTAGCTTTTATATCCTTTTGTGAAACTCTCTTACGATGTTGCTGACCTTTAGTATATAAGTGAGCTTGACCTTTTTCGGAATAAGCGCCAGGTCCAGTTTTAGACTTCTCATCGCTGGCTTCCCTGTAAAATTTTGTACCAACTAAACCCTCTGATTTATTATCATAATACAAATCGTTGTAATAATCATGCCTCTTAAACTCAGTCAAAATAGTTTCCAATGATTGACTTACTGAATCATATGCTGTGACTACTTGTATTCCTAACAGTCTTTTTATAGCATCTATTATTTTAGTGAATAGATTTTTCTTTTTGAGTTTTTCACGGAAAATAGGATTAGCTAATTCGGACAACATTTCCTTTTCGTTCGTTATTCCATAATCATCTTTAAAGTAAGGATCAGACTCTATGTCTTCATAAGTTTTCAAAATGGTTAATGCGGCTTTATATTCAGGTCTCCAGTCATCTGGAGCTTCATATGACAGAATGTCTTCCTTACTCAAACTTGCAACGTTCAAATCATTCTCCATTATGGATTTTACTTTTATAATTATTTGAGAAGTGACATAATGTATTAATTCGTGAGTCAGAGTGGTTAGCACATAATCAGGTGAATACATGACGTCATGGAGATTTATTAGTAAATCGTTGTTGTTAGCATCATAGCTACCAAGTACGCCTTTTTGATAGTTATCCGTTAAATTATGTACAAATTGTATTCTCCCTTCACCTCTTATATTACGCAAATTAGTGAAAGCATCGAACACTTTCTTTGACAGTTTTATTAGCTCAGAGTCATCACACTCGCTTTGTGCATGTTCATAAAAGTCTTTGAACTCATCGTAGGTCTTGTATCCTTCCCATTTGAGCAGATAACTTGTTTCCTCAACAGTATTAGAATCAACGAAACCGTCTTTTTCAAGTAAGTCCAGATTTTCCTTCCAGGATTTAGTCGAATCCAATGATAACATATGTCCATCCAATCCGCTCACAATATTTACTGTTGATTGGCTTTCCAATGCTTTAGATACATATAATAAAGCATCAGTAAATATATGGCCTTCAGTACAATAGAATGTATTGATAGTACTAGTAACACCGTTGATTGTACGCTCCTCAGTATTCAACTCAACCATTTGACTGCTATCGCCTTCTGCGAAAATGTATGAACCAGGAGTATATATCTGCCACCAATTGTAGCCTTCTCCGTCCTCTTCCGAGCTCCTGTATTCAGTAATACTATCAATATAGTCATCAATATTTTTAAGTTCAACTTCTATTTTACTTTTGCCATCTTTGTCACCGGTTTTTACAGCCTCTGAAAGTTTGATTAAAAGATTTTTCTTTTCCTCTAATGCATCAAGATACGTCAAATAATCACCATCTGCTTCAAGGAACGTAGCTCTCTTCATGGACTGTGATCTGCTCTTACTGTAGAAATAGTCATTATTAATGTTGGAATTTCTGGTTATCAAATTAGACTTCGTGGTTCTACCAGTTCTATAGCTATCGCCCCAAGGTAATGTAATTTGTTTAGTACCATCTATGTTGTTACGGATAAGTACCGGATAAAAGTCTACCTTTTCTGAAATTTCACTGCCATAAGCAGAAATCTCACCGGAGGAATAATACAAGAAGTCGTTTACCAGCTGCTCATCAGTATATTTGGAATTTTCAAAGAGCTGAGGCACATTCTTCTTGACTGACTCAATTAATGATTTGCGAGAGTCTTCGTCCATGGAAGCTAAAAGATTAGCATTATTTCCTTTGTTGAGTCTGTTGGATTGCTGGATAGCGTGCTGAATTTCGTGAGCCAGACTGAATCGTAACAAATTCTCATTTTTAAGCAATTTATCACCAATGGTAATAACTCCTCGCTCTCCATTGCTATCAAAAACATGTTCGAAGCTTGATTCCGAAGAGTTCCTCTTAACTCTGATGACACAATTAGTGACATAAGATGGCAAAGCTTTAGTTACGACTTGGCCAACTTTCATACCGGTTTGTATGACAGGAAGATTATCTACAATAAGTCCTTTCATATTTTCTACGTTCACGAAAACTACATTGCCATCGTCATCTAAACTGATAGTAGCATTCCATTTTTTATTAGCAAAATAAGTTCTTAAATACAAATATGTAGACTCTTGGTCGACTATACCGTATTCCTTTTCAATGTCTTTGCGAATTCCTGCCGACAACAAGGAAGGATTTCTAACTACATCATTGATATTGTAATAACCGGAACCTGTCTTTTTGGCGTCTGTGCTGATTACAGAATTGACCCAGCTATCGTGTTTTCCGGAACGTGTTATGTAGGTCTTATCTACTGTATCTCGAACATCTCGTAAATTATATTTGTGACCTAACGGAGCATTATTGTCGACTATGGAAATAACCATGTTTCCTACTTTGAATATTCCATTCTGTGCATCAACTTCTGTTGACGGGTCAAGTTGTTCCAGGCTATAACGGTCATTAGTATAAGATTTGAAGGAATTATTTACAAGATCGAATATGTCGTCTGGTGTACTATATTTTTCAGTTAAGTCCTCACGAATGTTAAATAAACTTTCAATACTACCACCTTGCTCATACAAGAAATAGTTAAATGCCTGATTCTTGGAGCTGTTAGTGGGCATATAGAATTTTCCATCATAAAGACTTACAAAGGACAAGTAGAATTTGTTGTCGATGAGTATAAGTGCTCGTTTTACATCAGCTGGTTTTTTACTGAACAATGAATCACGAAGCTTTCGTCGTTCTAAAAGACTGAACGCTGTACTATTAAGCTTCATATCCATGAACTCAATATCTGACTTAGTAGGATTACCTGCAACAAACCTATTACCGACTTCGCGATTTTCACGAATCTTTAAAAGCTCAGTTTTGCGTTCGTCCGGTAAATAATCTGCTTCAGGAGCAAAAGGTTGAATCTTTAAATAGTTGAGAAGTGCCATAGTCCAGTTCTTTTTGGCCTGCGTCATCTTCTTCCTGTATTTTTCATCACGCAAATCCTTAGGGATAATTGCTTCTTCCATCGTGCGAATGGACGAAATGAATTGGTACATTGTAGTTTCAGCAAGAGGTATGTTATTGGATCTGTCACCAACCAGCATACTAGTGAAAAATGCCGGATTGAATAGTAACGAATGAAGTGCTTTTTCAGTAGTTGCATCATCGTCGCCAGAAACTCTACGATAAGCTTCAGTTACTCTCCGAAGAACATCACCTTTATATTCACGATTGGCAAGTTCTTCGACAAGTCTTTGCTCAGCTAAACTCTCAAATAGTTCGTCTACTCCAAGTTTAACCATGTTTTTAGGTACCGCAATGGTACCATTTTCTTCAACCGGATTAGTACCGTCCTCAGTAATGATTGTAGCACGAGAGGCTTTGTACGTTTCGTAAATCTTCTTTGTAAAGTCATCAGTAGCCTTGTCAATTTCAGTATCATCTGCTACGTAAGTCGTTCCTTTACCTTTCTCATTTACTGACGACAATTTAGTCATTTTAGCTTCTCTCATTTTTTGAGCGAAACTAATAGATACCTCTGTACCGGAAAGCTTAATGTCTTTAACCATTTTGTTAAAGTTTTCAATAATTTTAGCAGAATCAAACTTTCCTTCTTCAATAAGCTTAGTGGTTTTGTTAAGAATAGCCTCAGCTTTAGCGATTCGTTCTTTGCCGACCCTGTTGGTAAATGCTTCAAGCATTCTGAAAGATGCATACAAATTAGTGAAACCTTCTGCCAGCCTCTTTCTACTAGCAATAGTACGTTTATTAGTCAAATCATTTATTTTACTATCGACAGTTTCAGTTTCCAAAGCTTGTTTGACTTCAGCTATTTCATCATCTACTTTACGAAGGTCTTCGTCAAGGCTTCCTAAATTAGCAGGAGTATCTGCAGGCTTATCAGTTCCGAATTGCTTATCATAAGCCTCTCTGTCAGTAATCTCAGCACCGGCATCAACGATCTGGTCAACAGTAATTCTCGGTAATGACTGTTCGCTTTGGTTAAGACCTCTTAACCCGTTTCCAATACTATTAGCTATACTTCCATCTATAAGTTCTTTTGCAGCGATCCTAGCCTTTCTAAGTACGGATTCTCGTTTAACCTCAAGCTCTCTGAGTCGACTTTCGGATGGCAACAATTTGGAAGTCTTTTTAAGTTCCTTAACAATAAGCTTTTGAGCTTCCATATAGGCTTCCATGTAGCTAGACATGTTGAGTTTGTTTAAATAACTTTCGAATTTTCCAAGAATAGTAACATTGCCGCCATCTGTAATTTTTGTGGATTTAGTAGAAAGAACTCCTAAACCGTCACGAATAACAGTATGTCCACCTGACACAATGGCAGCTACGATAGCCGCATCAGCGATGTTCTGCCAAGACAACTCACTAATTTCACCGAAGTTTTCACTAATTACTGTAGGAAATGCTTCACCGAGAAGTCCTGCAAGATTATCTACTGCTACGCCAGACATTTCCTGTAAAACTTCTTCTGTAGCCTCTTGAAGAATATCTTTTCCTCTATCTAAAAAGAATCCGGCTTTAGTCAAAGCTTTAGGAGCACCTTTTATACTCTTACCACCGTAAGTAAAAATATCTTGTCCAGTAGGACCGAATATTTTACCAAGACCTTGCTCAATGCCTATTTCTACCGCAGTTTTAACTAGCTGTTCAGTCATAATTACTGATTCAGACATTGATATTCCTTGACCCTCAAAATATTGTTTAGTCTGACTAGCTGATTCCATTGAAATCGGTGCATAGTAGACAAAAGTACCTAACGCCCGCCCCAATGCTTTAGGAGCACTAATTCCTGCAAG
>JAEIGA010014884.1_pt1 | contig 11842 bp, 11 predicted proteins | sample 9270691 | NCBI WGS metagenome assembly JAEIGA01 (sample SAMN17057246, study PRJNA624740) | gut metagenome | biome: biome; isolation source: fecal sample | host: Bos grunniens | place: China: Xizang | collected 2019
ACTCATTCATACAATAACTGCAATGGTGAAAAACAACAAAGAGTTTGAACTAAATTATGTAAATATCAACAAAACTATAGTATAATCAAAAATAATTGGAAAATAGTTTGGTTTTTAACATAGAAAGCTAAACACTAAACATTATTCAATATGTCAATGCGAATTTCAAGCCTACGGCTTCAGAAATCATAATGAACGTGGACAGTTGCATATCCGTCTCACCTTTTTCAAGCATAGCCACATACTCTCGTTTCTTGCCAATCCTCTCAGCAAGTTGCTGCTGGGTAATTCCGGCTGATTTACGAGCGTTTTTCAAAACTTCTGCATAGTACCATGCACGAGACTTCGCATCGAATTCATCACGTGAAACAGTACCTTTGGCACCGTATTCGCTTACAAACATATCCTCTGTCGTAGGAAGATGCTTTAGTTTATTTATATCAATCTTTGGTCTCATAGCAGTAAACTGTTTAAAATCTGTTCGGCCTTTATTATTTCTTTTTTATAATCCTTTGTGGACTTCTTAATAAAACCATTCAAAAGAAGTATTTGTTCTGCCTCTATAAAATTATCATGATCAATAGCAAAGAGAATAACCCTATATTCATTACCTATTGATATACGCAATTCATAGAATTCTGTATCTATAAGCTTCTTGACTAACTTAGTATTTACAACCTTGACATCAGCAATAATGTTCATCGCATATTTAACCTTGTTCTGAACATTTGCTGGTAATGAATTGTAGAACTCATCAAACTCTGTACTCCTTATCATCGTTCTCATAGTGCAAATGTAATATATTTATTACGTTCTACAAAGAAAAAACAAAAAAAAGGCAAGCATTCGACATAAATTTATCGAATGCTTACCTTCTTTGCAGTGTTTATGAATCGCTAATCGTCAAACGCCATTATAACGGTGAGCGGTGAGCGGTGAGCGGTTTTATCCACCCCCTCCGTCCTACGGACTCGTCCCACCTGTCTCAGGGGGACAAAGTTGACGACAACGATAACGATAACGAAGAGTCTAAACCCTCTCTAACACTAAACTCTAAACACTAAACACTAAACCTTTAACCTGCAGCTCCGCTGCTATTCACCATGCGAGAGACAGAACACTTATCACTTACAAGAACATTGTCATATAAACAGGAATATACTCAATACCATTCTCACGCTTATAGTCTTTGGTATAAATGAGATATTTGTTCATTATACGATTTGAGAACTTAACACAAAATTCATCCAATGATTTATGAGTTTTGTATCCTGACGATTTAACCTCTATTGGAGATATCTTATGTTTTTCTGTAATAACAAAATCTACTTCGTAATACTTCTTGCCCTCAGCATATGGAATGGTATGGTAGAATAAATTCTTGCCAGTTGCTCTCAACATTTGAGCTATCACATTCTCATATACATACCCAAGATTTGTACTAAGTTTGTCATTAAGCAATTTCTCATAGATAATATTTTCGGTAATATCACCATCCTTAAATGCGAGAGTTACAAATAGGCCTGTATCAGACGTGTACATTTTGAAGTATTCTGGATTCTTGGTTAGCGCCAGTCCAACATTTGGATCATCTGAATGAAAAGCAATATTCACCGTCATAGAATCTTCCATATCCTTTAATACATTTATAATTCTATTTGGTTTTTCTTCTGGCACAGCATTTCCTACTTGATATCGAGCGGCATCTCTGCTTAACTGGGCTGGTATGTCATCGTACAAGGCTTTAGCCCTGCCACTACCATCTATTTTACCGAAATCTTCCTCGTACAAAGCTATGATGTCTCGTTTGGCAAGGTCTACTTCAGTAAAGTTATTCGTTTTAATATATGCCGCAACTGCTTGTGGCATTCCGCCTACGAGCATATATAATCTAAAATCTCGCATCAGTTTTCTGTGAACTGCATCGCCAAGAGACATTTTCTTTTCAAACACGCTTCGAAGTAACGGTATTGTAGCAGTATCTCCCAGTGCCCATCTGAATTCTTCATAGTCCATTGGAAACATGTCAACCTTTGTCTCTTCACTTGGAATAATGATATTTGTACTTTTTGACCTTACGGAGATTAAGGAACCGGTTTCGATATAGTCGTACCTATGGTCTTTTACAAGATGCTTGATAGCCTGTCTTGCCTTTGGCTGTAACTGAACTTCATCAAATATAATAACAGATTCTCGCTCATGTAACTTTACCTGAAAGATAAATTGCAACCTGATAAAAAGATAATTCAAATCAGATATATCATTAAACAGTTCGTTTACTTCCTTAGATATTTTAGAGAAATCTATAAGTATATACGATTTGTATTCATTTCGAGCAAACTCTTCTGCTATTGTAGACTTTCCGACGCGTCTTGCTCCCTGTATAAGCAATGCTGTATCACCATTACGCTCATTTTTCCAATTGAGCATAGTGTTATATATCTTTCTTTTAAATCGAATAATATCTTCTGCCATAGTCTTCATTTTTTAGGCAAAGATACTTTTTTTTAGGCACCCCACCAAATGTTTTTATGCAATTTGCCGTTTTCCACCAAATGTTTTTATGCAATTTGCCGTTTTCCACCAAATTTTAGAAAATCTATGTACCAGCCTCAAAAAGTAATCTTCTCAACAAGAGAACACGGAGACACGGAAGGATTTTCCGTTGAATCGCGTTTAATCTGTTGATTGCTTTTTGTCAACAAGAGAACACGGAGACACGGAGGATTAGATTCAGAGGTATGTTGTTCTGCAGATAAAAGCAAATGCATTTGTTTTTCTCTAAAGAACAGCATACTGGAGACGGACGTCTCGGCAACAGATGTTGCTGGAATCTAATCTGTACACACGGAAATTCCGTTCAATCTCGTTTAATCCGTTGATATTATAAGATATTAAAAACGATGACGAAGACGATAACCATCCACCCCCTCCGTCGCTTTGCTCCTCGTCCCACCTGTCTCAGGGGGACAGTTAGGAAAGGTGAGCGGATGAACGGTGAGCGGATGAGCGAGTTTCCCACTTCGCTTCCCCTCTTTCTCATTTAATCCCACTTTGCGGTCTTGAATCTGCTCCCGCTCGGCATAGTCTAAGCAAGCTTAACTCTGCTCTCGCTTACTCGCAGATTTATTCGCAAGCTCATCAAGCTACGCAAGTCTCCTTTCTGCTTTCTGCTTTATAGAGCATCTGTCATCCCTACTCCGCTCTTCACTAAAACCTAACAGACAATAGTGTCTGCCCTATTTCATGAATAGTATCTAATATCAGTTTCTTCCGATCCGGCGAAGGAGTCTTTGTTCCTTTTATATAGCTTGCCAGCAAACTTTGCTGAATACCCATTCTGCGAGCAACTGCAGAAATATTAAGTTCCGGATTAGAGAGAAAAGCATCCTGGATTCCAGTGACAGGTTCCTTGGTATCGTCAAAATAAAAACTTTCATAACTCATATCCTCATCTATCTCATCCCATCTTATACCATACTCCCAACATTCGTATTTCTCACGTTGGTCATCTGTTGCACACAGAAGACGGGGATAAAACTTCAAAGACTGGAAAAGAGTTTCATTTTTATCATTAATAATATAAATACGGTTGTTCTCAAACCACAGTTTTTCTATTTTCATAATAACCTCCTTCCATTTCACTCAACAACTTTAATATTCTCCATGGATGTTTTTCCATGCCTGCTGTATATTCTCAAGATTCTCTTCAAGAACATACTCCGCCAATTTCAACTCTCTTGGCTTCAGCGTACTCTCAATTAATCTTACTTCATCCTTTATTTCAAACTTAGCAGCGCCATTAGCACTCTTCACATGACAATGAGGTGGCTGATGGCCATTGGTAAAGATTGTGAATTTTAATCCAAATAGATCTAATATTGTGGGCATATTTATTATATTGTTTTATGCAAATGTCAGATATAATATTATATCCTGCAAATATTACACGTTAAACATGGTTTAATATTATCATTTCCCTATACAAATATAACAATTTATCCCGTTTTTTTGTGCAAAAAACGGGATAAATAATATTAAAAGGTTCACTTCTGGAATAATACAGAACCTATTTGTTTAGTTAGGTGTGTATCACGCATAATCGTCAAACGCCATTAGAGCGGTGAGCGGTGAGCGGATGAGCGGTTTTATCCACCCCCTCCGTCCTACGGACTCGTCCCACCTGTCTCAGGGGGACAGTTAGGAAAGGTGAGCGGGGAGCAGCTTCGCTGCGGTTAATCGCAGCACTGCTGCTGGTTAATCGCAACGGAGTTGCTGGTGAATCGTCGCCTTGGGACTGGTTACCCTCTAACCCATCACCTTTAACCGCTGCTACACAGCTTTTAACCTGCGATTCATCGCAATTAACCTGCTGCTCTGCAGCATTTAACCGTGGCTCCGCAACATTAACCTGCGACCCAGTCGCTATTAACCGCTGCTCTGCAGCTTTTAACCTTTCGTCTTCGTTATCGTCCGAATAAAGGTGAGCGATTAACGGTGAGCACTATAACATACAAGCCCAACCAAACTTGCGTGCAACCTCTTTCAGAAGATTACGGTCGCGTGCAGGAATGGTAATGGTCACTGTTTGAGATTGCGTATTGCGCTCTGCTATATTGGCAGAGTCCAAATCGTATTGGTTTTGCATATTCATCCATATGTCGGCAGGGATACCCAGAACCTTTTCAAGGGCTACCGCCATATTCAGCGAAATGGAGCGCTTGCCATTTATCGTTTCGCTCAAGATGGAAGCCTTTATGCCAGACATCTCCGACAATTGCTTCTGCGTCATATTCCTTTCCTTCAATTCATCCTTGATCATTTCACCAGGATGTGTGGCAACAAAAGGAGTTATATTATTTTTACTCATAATGTTTAGATATTTCAAATAACAATGCATTAACTACAATACCTTCATCGTTGGCAGAACTGTTGAACAACAATCTGTATTGTTTGTTTATCCAAACAGCATCAACTCCATTCAGATCACCTTTCTTCTTCTCATAATGAAGAGATTTAATATAAAATAAATCCTCCAATCGTCTGGCAGCCCTGATAAAGTTTACAACCTTTATGTATTGCTTGATAACATCCTTAGATAACTTTCTATAATTGCTGCTCTTTGTGACACCTTCAGCATATAATTCCTCTAAAGCCTTATCTTCAAATATTATGTTCATCTTCTAAATAACTACTTTGCAAATATACAACAATCTATCGAATAATTCGCAAATATGATAATTATCTGTGTGAAAAGACAATGTTTTTCTTTATATGCCACAACATAAACAGGCAAAAACTGCCTTGCACGACAGTATTTGCCTGTTTATATTCACCTCCCCGCTTTCTCATTTCCGCTTTCTCATTTCTCCTTTCCCCTTTCTGCTTTATAGAGCATCTTTGCTCTTACCTCTCCCCGTCAACACTAAGCATTCAATTCTTTCAATATATCTTCCAGAATATATGAATCACTCATAAGTTGCAAACCAGTTTTAGGGTCCACCAGTTTTGTATATGTTCTTGTCGAGTATAACACATCCATAGCCGTCTCGGCATCAACCTGCAATGCCTCTGACAACATCATGGTGATATGGCTCAACTTGCGCCAAAGTACAGAATCTCTCATTTCTACTAACCCTCCAACGGCATTGTTACACTCTCTACGAAGACCAAATAACGGTCTACCACCATCTGGTTCAAGATACAAATCTGGTGGTTCACCTCCTTGTAGCGCAATAGCCCCAACGCCTGTTCGGCTGTGATGATACCCTTTTCATAGTCTTCTACTGTATCGATTACATTGTCATTGGCCACGCCTCCCTCTACTACATCATATTCCAGTGAGGCATCCTTGCCACCACGACATGCCACAACATAATCCAGCCATTCTATATCATAAGTATTGAAGCGCTTAAAGCGGACACCTTCCTCAACAGCGAGGGCATCGTTGAAGGAATACACGTTCAGCACGCCTTCCGCCATGCGCCCTTTTCTACTTGCCACAATAGAAGCCCACTTCTCTGCCTGGCGTCTCAGCGAAGTCAAGTAGAAGCCCTGCCCGAAATCAAGGTAACGCCGGCCGGCATTTACCAACGGCGACGTAACCGTCACATGCGAACCATGATACAACGTCATCATAGCCTTCCTTCTTTAACTGCTTCATTCTCCCAGTTGTGCAAGGTCTCTATTGTATCGTCAACCACCCAACTGAGGCTTTGTGTATGCAACAACTCGTAATGTTTAAACAAACGGTCATGAATCAGTCCTTGTTTTTTAAGACGCCTGTGCATCTCCTGGCCTGACAAATGTTCATGCTTGGCACTAGCCTCAATGGCCATAACAGCAAAATGTACTTTGCGGTATGCCTCTGAATTGTTTTCCATAAACTATTATCGAATTGTCTGGTAATAACATCGTTCTCAACCGCAAAATTATACAATAACTTTGATATATCCAAATTTCATGACGATGATGAAGACTTGACAAACGGAAAACTATAATCTTGTCAACATGAGAACACGGAGACACGGAAGGATTAGATTCCGAGGTATGTTGTTCTGTAGAAAAATATAAATGAATTTATCTTTGTCTTAAGAACAGCATACAGGAGACGGATGTCTCGGCAACAGATGTTGCTGGAATCTAATCGACAGCACGGAAATTCCGTTCAATCTCGTTTAATCCGTTGATTTTTTAATCTCACACAGAATACGCCGAAAACGCAGAATTACCGGTCCTATCAATACTGTTCACGCTGGCGCTGGAATACGCAGAAGTGCGCCAGTTTCACAGCGCTGCCATGCGGGGTGTGAACGTTAAATCATCAACAAGAAAGCACGGAGACACGGAGGATTAGAGATTTTGGCGATTCGTTATCTTTGGAATAAAGCAAACTCGTTTGTTTTCTTCCTAAGAGAACTAATCAAGGGACATGTCCCAGGGTGCATCGCACCATAAAATCTCTAAGACGGACATTTCCGTTCAATCTCGTTTAATCCGTTGATAATATAATCCTACTCTAAACTCTAAACACTAAACACTAAACCCTAAAGTCGCTACAGTACAGCTACAGCACCTAAACAAGCAAGGACACGGCATGCCGTGTCCTTGCTATACATTATATTCGTTAAACGTTGAACGCTAAACGTTCCGACTCCGTCGGGCATTACCATCCCTGGTCCCAGATGTTGGTGTTGCTTCCACGGTGTTCGCGACTCAATTCCTCAATGCCACTTTCATCGTCAATTACAGTACCATCAGAATCAAAACCAGGTGAACTGGCGATAATGTTTTCCTCGTCTACCACAAAGTGCCTAACATTAGGTGCTATATATATCTTTTTCATAATTCGTTTCTGTCTATATATTATATATAATGTATATTATCACTTAACCACCAACTTGCCACCGATGATGTTCACACCTTTGGCAGGCTTGTCCAGACGGCGGCCGGTCAGGTCGTAGATCTTCACGTTCTCGTTCTCCAGACTCTGAACCTCCTTGATGGCTGTTTCGTTATCGTTATCAAAAATATTGAAGGAACGAACTTGCAAACCAGAAGAAAGTATACTGCTTACGTCTAAATAAGCCTTGCCTGCCTTGTATGTTGTCTTGGCAAATGGATAAAATGCCACAACCTCATCTATATCTGCCAACGCATATATATGATATCCTGCCGTTGAGGGATCCGCTGGATTAACATGATCAGTCCCCTCCACACTTGTGTCTGCACTGTATCCAAAAAGGAGATTGTCTGTGATGGTCTCGCTTGGATCGGAGGTAACGTTAAAGGTATATGTTTCAGGCGAACCAATCAATACTACAGCAGAATTAGCTGGTATGGTATTTTTCAAGAGAGTATAGTTCAGGAAACCATCACTACCCTCATTGCCATTAGCCTTAACATATTCTGCAGTAATGCCCACAGGAATGGTGACAGGGACAGATGTATAGAATGTTGCTGCTCCTGCATCTGATATTGCAACATCTATCTCTGTATCCGTTGCAGGAATTAAATACCACGCAGAAGCCGAGTTCGCTCCAAGTTCCCAACCTGAGACACCATAAGGAACTGCTTCACCAGGATGGTTTTCTGCAAAAAGGCAATGGCTTGCATTAGTACTCTCAGAATTATGCAGACGATACTGTGCAAACACATCAGTGTACTGCAACAGCTCCACTTTACATGCTTCTGATTTCTGTACCACAGATCCTCGATAGTTTCCTGCTTCTATCTTGTTTAAGTACTTGCCTGCATTAGGACTAAGCAAATAATATTTATCCTCATTTTCAGACACTTTTTCAAATTTAAACACTTGGTTTACATTCTTAATATCATACTGTGCCGTGACAAGATTGGAACTACCATTGAACGTAAGTGTATTATAAGTGACATCTCCACTATTACCTGTTTTTGGTGCAACACACTTTATATGGTAGTACTGTCCTTCTTCTAAAGAAATTATATCCTCATCATGTTCTGACTTGAATGTAGTCATATCGCTGTAATTCACTACTGCATTAATTTCATCCTGCAATGAAGTCGGGTATGCACTTACATATCCAAGAACGGAAATATTCTGGGTCTTCCATGCATTTATGTGGGCAGAAGTGTTAGTAATCCAGGTATTACATCCTCCATGACCCTGGTCTACTCCAAGATCTTGAGTATCGGTTGAAGCCGAAGTAACAGAGAGACGAAGATCTTTATCTAAAATCTTGAAACGATTGTTTTCTTCCCAGTTAAAATAAGTTGCGGTAGCCTCATCTTCTACAGTAACTGTACCTTCCTCAATTGCTTCATCTGTTACCGTGGTTTGGATATACTTGCCTGTACCGAGATTCTTTATCGTGAACCTAAAGTCACTTCCAATAAGATAAGGATATATGCTCCATTCAAAATTGCGTGCATTCTCACCAGTCGGTGATACGGATGTAACCTTTACATTGGACCCATCTACATAATATTTGAAATAAGTCTCAGCCTTTGTTCCCTTCCATCCGCTAATCAGAACGGAAACATCCGCACTCTCGTCTGTCTTGGATACAGGGAAGGGGAAAGATACCGTTGCTCTAAACATGGACTCATTGAACGATTTGTTACTAAAAGAATGATTGTTTGCCCCTGTTAACGTTGGTTCCGTTACCAATTGATAACCTTGATATGTGCCACTAAACGTATTACCGGCATTGTCATTCAATTCAAAGTTAAGTTCTGAAATGTCTACAGCATCTTTTACCATAAACGTTGAACCTGCATCTGCACCAGACCAATAAACGACCTTATTACTCTGCCTGTTAAAGCGATCTTTATAGTCGCCTGTTGTACACTGCATGTAGAAACCATTGGTTCCATGTGGACTGCTAGTTATTTGGAACACATTGTCCGTAGCGGTTCCCACAGCACCACCTCCTTCAATTGCGTTCAATGCCTTATCTTTACCTGCCGCATGGTTGATAATCGAAAAACCGTCAAACGGATTACCAACAAAAGCCCATTCATAGGCCTCTGTTGCATTACCCAGGGACGTATCTATAGTTTTCTTATTTGAGTCTAACACTGTACCATCTGACACATAATTTAAATAATCCGGATCAGTAGCATGCAAGGTCATAAAATACCAATACCAGTTTTCTATATTTTCCTCAGGATTCGATGCCTTAAAGGGCAGGTTATCCGTAAGCACATACTCTATCTCCTTTTTGCCATTCACAACACCTTCTGATGAAATCTGCCCCTGTGGTTTAGACGGTTTCACAATAAAATCCGGGAAATCCACGGTAAACCCAGGATATTCAACGCCTAACAGTGTTGTTGTTGTCTGGTATCTCTTCTCCACTCCATTGTATTTGAACGAATAGACAACTTCTATCTGATCTACCTCATCTGGATCTGTACGCTCTACAAAAGACCATGCAGAAGCAGAATTGAGTACAGCTGAGTGACTTACTATACTACCTGAATTTCCGTTCCCACTATCATGACCACCTGCATGTAGCACATAGGTACCGGCAACGATGTTATACTGCTTCAAACCACCAAGCAATTTAATAGTTATATTTGAAGACGTTCCAGACATAGCGCCAGATTCATTCAAATAAGTTTCTGTACCAAGGTTCTTCAGTATATATGAACCACCATTATCTTCAAGCATCCAATAATAGTTCTTATTCGTAAAATCTATACTTCCCCATTTAAGACTCGTTCCGTCAACGTCAACGTACAACGCCTTCTTTTCTCCCTGTTGTTGTTCAAACAGCGGACACTCTATGGTGTAATATTTCCCTACTTCAGGAATGACTACATCATTAACCTTTTCACAAACGAAGACTGAACCAGCATCGTTGGCAGACCATGTGGTAAAGTCTGGTTTGTCAGCTTCAGTAGTATAGTTACATTCGTTCCAGCAACTATTGCCGTTCAATCCTCCCTTGGGACCAAACGCAAGGCCTCCACCTTTAGGCGAAACCCCAACAGCCCACACTGTACCCTCGTCAGTCCAACTGCCCTTGGATTTATTTCCGTCACCTACAGATGCCAATTTTTTGGTTGTTGCAGCATTGTGAACATACAAGGCATCATAACTTCCGGTAAAATAGAACTTGTACTTGTCCGCTATTGGCAAAGGAGCACCACCATCTTTCATACCTACATCGTCACCAGCCCAATACATCGGACCTCCGGGGTCTTGTGAACGCGTATTGTAAATTGTGTAGTAAATCGGATTATTTACGTCCGTTGTAATCTCTGGCAAATCAGTCACATCTGCCCATGCCCCCACTGTTCCCAGTAGCACGGCAAATAAAAATAAAAGTTTTTTCATAGCTATGTTTATTTGTTTAATATTGATTTTACAATGTAAAATAGGGATATTTCGACGCAAAGATATAGGAAATACGGATAAGTCCGCATAAATCAGCAAAATTTATTCTATTATTTGCAATAATTCGTACATTATCTATTCAAAAAGAAGATAAATGAGCGAATCAGAAAGACAAAAAAAAACGAAAAAAAGCGAATAAACATAGCCAAAGGTCGATACACATACCTATAGGTCGCTGGCCGAGGGGAAATGCAAGAACACAAAACGAGGGCAAAAAAAATGGGTGCCCGTAGAGACAAAGCACCAAATCATGGTACTAAAACATAGTTGGAGGAAGGATTGAACAGAGGAGTTCAAGAGTACGGACTCTCGGATTAGGGAAGGCGGGATTATGGCATCGAAATACCCCCCATTTTGTCCTCGGTATTGTCACAGGTCGGTCCTCGGTATTCGTTCGGCGAACAAATACTATATTCAAGCCTGTGTCCTCGGTAAGGAGGGTGGAGACGGAGACACTAAACAATATTCCTATCAACAGAGAACACGGAGACACGGATTTTTATCGCACACAGAAGCCACAGAAATTCACTGATTTATCTGTCTAATACGTTAAAAATAAACGCTCACCGCTCATCCTCTCACCGTTTAATCATCAACAGAAAGCACGGAGTCACGGAAGGATTAGATTCTGAGGTATGTTGTTCTGTAGAAAAATATAAATGAATTTATCTTTGTCTAAAGAACAGCATACTGGAGACGGATGTCTCGGCAACAGATGTTGCTGGAATCTAACCGACAGCACGGAAATTCCGTTCAATCTCGTTTAATCCGTTGATTATTTAAACCTTTAACCGTGGCGCTGCAATGCGGGGAGTAGCGTTGCCACTGCGCCAGACGTCGCGCGTAGCCAGCGACAAAGTCTGTGGGTTCAAGCGACAGCGTAATCTGTATAGGGAATGGTTCTTAAGGCAAAGTCTGCGAGTTCTGCGAATTTTGCGTGAAACAAGTTTTATCAGCAAC
>JAEIGA010014885.1_pt1 | contig 11842 bp, 7 predicted proteins | sample 9270691 | NCBI WGS metagenome assembly JAEIGA01 (sample SAMN17057246, study PRJNA624740) | gut metagenome | biome: biome; isolation source: fecal sample | host: Bos grunniens | place: China: Xizang | collected 2019
CAGCGTGGTGTTTCAGCATCCAAGGAGGATGTGCACAACGCTATCAAGAACATCGACAAAGGTATTTTCCCAAAGGCTTTCTGCAAGATCATTCCCGATATCCTCGGTGGAGATCCTGAATACTGCAACATCATGCATGCAGACGGAGCCGGCACAAAATCATCACTCGCATATCTTTATTGGAAGGAGACCGGCGACCTTTCCGTATGGAAGGGAATCGCTCAGGATGCGTTGATCATGAACATCGACGACCTTCTCTGCGTGGGTGCAGTGGACAATATCCTCGTTTCATCGACTATCGGACGTAACAAGCTCCTTGTTCCGGGCGAGGTGATCAGCGCGATCATCAACGGTACAGACGAGCTTCTTGCAGAGCTCCGTGAGATGGGAGTAGGTGTTTACGCTACCGGCGGTGAGACAGCAGATGTGGGTGACCTCGTACGTACGATCATCGTGGATTCTACAGTTACATGCCGTATGAAGCGCAGCGATGTGATCGACAATGCGAACATCCGTCCTGGCGACGTGATCGTGGGTCTTGCTTCTTATGGACAGGCTACATACGAGAAGGAGTACAACGGCGGTATGGGCAGCAACGGACTTACCAGCGCCCGCCACGATGTGTTCTCAAAGTATCTTGCAGAGAAGTATCCGGAGAGCTATGACAAGGGCGTTCCTGAAGATCTCGTGTATAGCGGCGGCCTGAAGCTTACAGATGCAGTAGAGGGTTCACCTATCGATGCAGGAAAGCTGGTTCTTTCTCCAACCCGTACATATGCGCCGGTCGTAAAGAAACTTCTTGATGCGCTCAGACCTGAGATCCATGGTATGGTTCACTGCTCAGGCGGAGCCCAGACGAAGATCCTCCATTTCGTGGGCGACAACATCCGTGTGATCAAGGACAACCTCTTCCCTGTACCTCCTCTCTTCAAGACTATCCACGAGCAGAGCGGCACAGACTGGGCCGAGATGTACAAGGTGTTCAACATGGGTCATCGTCTCGAGGTATACCTCTCTCCAGAGCATGCCGAGCAGGTTATCGAAATCTCGAAGAGCTTCGGCATCGATGCTCAGATCGTAGGACGCGTCGAGGAGAGTGCAGGCAGCAAGGAACTTGTCATCCGTTCGGAATTCGGGGAATTCATATATTAGGCGTCATGCCAGACCTGATCGGGCATCTTGTGTCTAGAGATTCCCGGTCTAGCCGGAAACGACGAAATATATAAGATGAATATTAACATATCAAATAATATGAGAGCATTATTTTCAGTATCTGATAAGACAGGCGTGGTAGAATTCGCCAGTCAGTTGGTGGAACTCGGTTGGGAGATCATCGCAACAGGGGGCACAATGAAACTTCTGCAGGATGCAGGACTTAAGGTTATCAATATCAGTGAGATCACAGGTTTTCCTGAAATCTGCGACGGTCGCGTAAAGACCCTCCATCCTAAGGTCCATGGCGGACTTCTCGGACGTCGCGACCTCGACAGCCATATAGCACAGCTCAAGGAAAACGGCATCGAGTTCATCGATATGGTGTGCGTGAACCTCTATCCATTCAAGCAGACAATCGCAAAGCCGGACGTGACAATGGAGGATGCCATCGAGAATATCGACATCGGAGGTCCTTCAATGCTTCGTTCTGCAGCAAAGAACTGGAGCGCAGTGACAGTGGTCTGCAACCCTGAGAACTATGCGAAGATCATCGCTGAGATCCGCGAGACAGGCAATACAACAAAGGAAACCCGTCTCCAGCTTTCGGCAGAGGCATATACCCACACTGCTGAGTACGACATGATGATCGCAACATACATGCGTAAGGCAGCTGGCCTTAACGAGAAACTCTTCCTCGAATACGATCTCAAGCAGAGTCTCCGATACGGTGAGAATCCTCACCAGAACGCCAAGTTCTATGCAACTCTCGATAAGGTTCCTTTCTCTCTTGCAACAGCAGAGCAGCTTAACGGTAAGGAACTTTCATACAATAATATCCAGGATGCAAACGCTGCCCTGAACATCGTGCGTGAGTTCGAGGCTCCTTTCTGTGTAGGTCTCAAGCATATGAATCCATGCGGAGCGGCTATAGGAACAGATGTAGTCGATGCATGGAAGAAGGCATACGAGGCAGACAAGGTGAGCATTTTCGGAGGTATCGTAGCTGTGAACCGTGAGGTAAATAAGGAGGTGGCAGAACTCATGAAGCCTATCTTCCTTGAGATCATCATGGCTCCAGGCTTTACTGACGAGGCTCTCGAAGTACTCTGCACCAAGAAGAATCTCCGTCTTCTCAAGGTGGACATGAGCAAGGAAGAGGGCGGACACAATATGTATGTCAGCATGAACGGCGGTATCCTGGTTCAGGAGCAGGATATCGACACGAAGACTGTTGTTGCTGACATGTGTGTGACAGAAACTAAGCCATATGACGCTCAGCTCACAGATCTCGATTTTGCGTGGAGAATCGTAAAGCATGTAAAGTCCAATGCCATCGTGGTTGTGAAGGATGGGGCAACTCTTGGAGTAGGAGCTGGTCAGATGAACCGCGTCGGTTCAGCCAAGATTGCTCTGGAGCAGGCTCAGGCCGCACTTGCAGAAGTGGGCAAGGATATAAAGGCTGAAGGTCTTGTACTTGGCTCTGATGGATTCTTCCCATTCGACGACACTGTGACCCTCGCTGCTGAATACGGCGTGAAGGCAATCGTTCAGCCAGGTGGCAGTGTGCGTGATGAGGATTCTGTGAAGAAGGCGAACGAGTGCGGCATCACAATGCTTTGCACCGGAATGCGTCATTTCAAACACTAAAATCGTATTCTCATCCGGGATTCTTTTCGATATCCCGGACAAAAGTAGATGACCATATGAAGAAAGTTTTGGTATTAGGTGGCGGTGGCCGCGAACATGCAATTGTGGATGCGCTCAGCCGTAGTCCTCAAGTGGAAAAGATATTCTGTGCACCGGGAAATGCCGGGATCGCTCAGCAGGCTGAGTGCGTTCCGATCAAGGAGACCCAGGTGGAGCAGCTCAAGGAGTTTGCGCTTGCAAACGGAATTGACCTTACCGTTGTAGGTCCCGAAGTGGCCCTCGCAGCTGGAGTTGTGGATGCGTTCAAGGAGGCCGGCCTCAGAATCTTCGGTCCGACGAAGGCTGCTGCGACAATAGAGGCGAGTAAGGATTTTGCAAAACAGCTCATGGCGAAATATAATATCCCTACCGCTGATTTTGCTACATTCGAAGACTATGATGCCGCTCTTGAATATGTGAAGAAAGGCTCGTTCCCGGTGGTCCTCAAGTATGATGGACTTGCAGCAGGAAAGGGAGTGGTTATTCCAGAGACTCTCGAAGAGGCTGAGGCGACGCTTAAAGATATGCTTCTTGATGACAAGTTCGGCAAGGGCAAGGTGGTCGTCGAGGAGTTCCTGACCGGTCCGGAATTTTCGTTCATGTGCTTTACCGATGGTCTGAACGTATATCCTATGACACTTTCTCAGGACCACAAGCGTGCTTACGAGGGAGACAAGGGGCCTAATACAGGTGGTATGGGTGCATATTCTCCGGTTCCGATCATCACGGACGAGGATCTTGAATTCTCTCTTGAACATGTCATGAAGCCTACTGCTGCGGCAATGGTCGCTGAGGGCTGCCCGTTCACCGGAGTTCTTTACGGCGGTCTGATGAAGACTCCGAATGGTCCTAAGGTAATTGAGTTCAATTGCCGTTTCGGTGATCCTGAGACAGAGGTAGTTCTCCCAAGATTGGAGACGGATATATACGATATATTCTCAGCTGTCGCAGACAATACTCCGATGCCGGAAATCAAGTGGAAGAAGGAAGTGACAATGGGATTCGTTATGGCTTCGAAAGGCTATCCGGGAGACTATGAGAAGGGGTATGAAATCAAGGGGCTTGAAAATCTCCCAGAGGGAATCAGAGTGTTCCACATGGGAACATCATTCAAGGATGGCAGGTTCTATACTGCAGGAGGCCGTGTCCTGATGGTCGTAGGCACGGGTTCAGACCTTCAGGAGGCTCATGACAAGGCCCTCAAGGCTGTGGAGTCCATAGAATGCGATAACCTCTTCTACCGCCGTGACATCGGCTGGAGAGTGCTCTAGAATCAATAATCGTCAAGATTGAGCCTGTGCAGGATGTCCATATGGACGTAGTTGTTCCTGCATTTTGGCGCAACTCCTTTAATGACACATTCTGCAAATTCAGTCAGGACTTTATGTGACTGTTGCGGGATGTGTCTTGTTATAAGGAATTCCACATTTCCTTTTCTAAGGCATTCAAGGTTGCGTGTGAGGTCATCGAACCCGATGACAATCCTCTCTGGGTCGGGGTAATGACTCAGGAACTCGTCTAGCAGAAAAACTCTGGAGTTGGTCATGGCAAGGTGTTTTACCTGAGGGTGCATTTCCATGAATTCTCTTAGAGTCCGGATGTTCTCCTCCGGCTTGTCCGGATGTATGAATATGGTGTGTATCAGGCAGTTTGGAGAATGTGACCTTATGTACTCAAGAAACCCCTGACGTCTTGGAGCATTCGGGTCGGCTTTGTGTCCGGAGTCTCGGATAAGTCGTATCAGCGCGATTTCCTCGGCAGCGCACCTGGTTGTGAGCAGGAAGGCTCCAAGGGCTCCGCTTCGATATGGGTCGACTCCATAGTATATGGTATAGTTGAGCTCGTCAACCTTGTTGTCAATGAATGCGAATGGTATATCTCTCTGCTCCAGCTCTTTTGCGAAGTCGCTCACTGCCTCCTTGAAGACTGCGTTCATGATGACACCGTTTGGTCTTCCCTTCAATATCTCCCTGCAACATTCCCTGAAGGAATCTTCGTCAGTCTGGTCATATGGATATATGTCGAGAACGATATTTCCGGTCTTGTTCAGGTGCTCTGATCCGGTTATGAATCCCTGGTGAATCTCTTCCCAGTAATCTCCTGGTTTGTAACTGGGAATGAGACATGCAAATCTGTATTCCCGCTTCGATGCGAGCGATGATGCATTGGGGTTGGGGGAGTATTCGAGCTCCTCGATCGCCTTGCGCACCTTTTCGGCTGTTTCTCCCGACACTCGCCCGCGACCGTAGACGACTCTGTCCACTGTGCCTCTTGACACATTGGCGAGTTTTGCTACATCATATATGGTGGGAGTGTTCTTTTTTATGGTCTTCATATCCTGCCCGTTGTGCGATATGCATATTCTGAAGTGCAAATCTAAGTTTTTTATGCTTTAAATAAAAATATTATATACCTTTGCATTTGATATGCGTGCACGCGCACGCAAGATAAAAGAGGGTAAACATTAATTTTAGATGAAATGAAGAAGATTACAATTATCGGTGCGGGAATGATGGGATCGGCACTTGCTTTCCCAGCGGCGGAAAATGGCCACGAGGTGCATATTGTGGGAACATGTCTCGATGATGAAATCATTGATGGCTATATTGCAACAGGCAAGCATGAGAAGTTCTGCAGACCATTTCCTGAGAATGTCCAGTTCCATTATTTCAAGGACTGGAAGGAGGTTGTGAAGGGTTCTGACTTTGTGATCGGTGGTGTGTCTTCGTTTGGAGTGGACTGGTTCCTTGAGGAAATCCTGACTCAGCTCGATCCTTCGATGCCTGTGCTTTCAGTGACAAAGGGACTGCGTGCAACTGAGGACGGAACGCTTCTTTCATATCCCGGATATTGGGAAAGCGAACTCGCAAAGAAAGGCATCAACCGCACTGTGTGTGCAGTAGGCGGGCCTTGCACATCATACGAACTTGTGTTTATGGACCCTACAGAAGTCGGCTTCTGCGGAAAGGATAGTGATGCTCTCCGTATGATGAAGGAGGCTATGCAGCGCCCATATTACCATATTTCCCTCACCAATGACGTGATCGGTCTGGAGAGTGCTGTGGCTCTCAAGAACGCATATGCCATGGCTGTGACTTTGGCGGTAGGACTGAATATCCGCTGGCATGGTGAGAATGAGCCTCAGCACTATAACTCTCAGGCAGGAACATTCTCTCAGGCAATCCGTGAGACCCATGCTCTGATGCAGATTCAGGGTGGAACTTTCGAGTCTGAGTGCATCGGATTCGGTGACCTTTACGTGACAATCTTCAGCGGACGTACACGCAGATGCGGTGTTCTTATGGGACAGGGGCTTGACTATGACCAGGTTACTGAGGCTCTGGCTGGAATTACCCTTGAAAGCCTCGTGATCACCCGTGTGATGGGACAGGCCATCCGCCGCAAGGCTGAGCTCGGAATGGTGGACCTCAAGGACTTCCCATTGCTTATGCATATTGTCGACGTCCTTGACAATGGAAAAGCAGATGCGGACCTTCCTTGGGAGGCATTCACATATGAGCATCTCAGATAGCCCCCCTTTTAAAATCTCCAAAAGTGAATAAATTATATTATCTTTGGGAGATTTTAATACCATAAATAATGCAGACAGAAAAACGTTTCAAATACTGGCAGTGGCGTGTCATCATCTGCTCGATGATAGGATATGCCATGTTCTATTTTGTCAGAAAGAATTTCTCCTTCGCTATTCCGCTTCTCAATGAGGAGTATGGCATTTCCAACGCAAGTTTCGGTATGATCATGACACTTGGCGGGCTTATCTATGGCTTGTCCAAGTTCCTTAACGGAATTCTTGCGGACCGTACAAATGCCCGCTGGCATCTGGTGATTGGCCTTTCTATCTGCGTCTTGACAAGTGTCCTGTTCGGATTTGCAGACAAGATCAGCACTTTCTTTACCGGTTCTGCTGAAGGGGAAAGCTTCATCCGGGGAATGGTTATAGTCATGGCTGTGCTGTATATCGTAAACCAGATATTCCAGGGCTGTGGCTTTGCTCCATGCAACCACCTTATGGTGAGCTGGGTGCCTCCGAAGGAACTCGCGACAAAGATGAGTATATGGAATACCTCCCACTCTGTGGGCGCATTTGTGGTGGCGGTAATATGTGGCTATCTGACCAGATGGCAGCTTTGCTTCTGGGTGCCTGCCGCTATTGCATTTGTGGGAATATTCTTTATAATCATCACACTAAGGGATACTCCGAAGTCAGTAGGTCTGCCTGAACTCCCGAAGGTAAAAGGTGAACTTGATGACAGCGAGCAGAAAGATCCAAAAGCATTCAAACAGTTCCTGATGAAAAGGGTCTTCCTTAATCCGGTCATCTGGGTGCTTGCAATTACGGATCTCTTTGTCTATATAGTCCGTTTCGCCATTCTTGACTGGGGACCTTCGATGCTTTCTGATATGGGACTCAGCAAGGAACTCACAGGGTGGACAGTGGCTATATTTGAAGTCGCCGGTTGTGCCGGAATGCTTTGTGCCGGATATATATCAGACCGGTTCTTCAAAAGTAAGTCTCAGAGAGTATGTGCTATAGAGATGGGACTTGTGGCGGCATGTCTCATCGGACTTCATTTCCTTCAGGATGCAGGACATCCGATATTCTTCCTTATCCTTCTGGCGCTTGCCGGTTTTCTGATTTATGGCCCGCAGGCACTCCTTGGAGTGACGGCCGCAAATATCGCAACGAAGAAAGCGGCTTCTTCTGCAGTAGGCCTCATAGGTTTCATGAGCTATCTCAGTACCATCATCACGGGAATCGGCTTCGGTGCCCTTGCAGACAAGTTCGGTGGCTGGAGCTGGATATTCATCACAATGGGCGGCCTTGCAGTAGTGGGCACTGTCCTGATTCTTTCCCTCTGGGGAATGAAAGAAGGCAGTGCGGAGGCTTGATTTTTGTGAAAATGCATTATTTTTGCAGACCTATCGGTCATATTTTTAACAGTATACGTTATGAGATTCATTATTGAAGACACAAACGAGCATGCGGGCCAGTGGACTGCACGCTATATCGTGAGCAAGATCCTCGCTCATCAGGCAAAGACAGACAAACCTTTTGTCCTGGGACTCCCTACCGGCTCAACTCCTCTTTCAACATATAAGGAACTGATTGAACTTTATAAGGCAGGAAAGGTATCATTCAAGAATGTGATAACATTCAATATGGATGAATACGTGAACCTTCCGGAAGAACACCCTGAAAGCTATCACTCTTTCATGTGGAACAATTTCTTCAACCACGTGGACATAAATCCGGAGAATGTCAACATCCTTAACGGAAATGCTGCCGACCCTCAGGCAGAGTGTGCAGAGTATGAAGAGAGAATCCGCAAAGCCGGAGGTGTCGACCTTTTCCTCGGCGGAGTAGGTGAGAATGGTCACCTTGCTTTCAATGAGCCTTACACATCTCTTCAGTCCCGTACTCATGTACAGACACTGACACACGACACTCTCGTGGTGAACTCACGTTTCTTTGATAACGATGTGAACAAGGTTCCTAAGCAGGCTATGTCTGTGGGTATCGCTACTGTACTTGACTCAAAGGAAGTGGTTATTCTTGCTCTCGGACCTAAGAAGGCGAAGGCAGTCCAGAACTGCGTGGAAGGTACAGTGAACCATGTGTGGCCGATCACGAGCCTTCAGACTCATCCGGCCGGCATCATGGTCTGCGATGATGAGGCAGCTTCTGAAATCAAGGTTTCAACCTACCGCTATTTCAAGGAAATCGAGAAGGATAACCTTCTGTAGTCACTCCATATAGAAACTGATTTAAAATGCTGCAGGTACTCTATTAGTATAGTAGGGTAAAACCGACTTTTTATGTTATATTTGCGATTCTTCTGAAAAACAAATAAAACAAAACATATAACATGAAAAGAATTCTAACTCTCTGTATCCTGTTTGCAAGCGTATTCGCTATGCATGCAAAGGTGGAACTTCCACCGATCTTTGCTGATAACATGGTTCTGCAGCAGCAGACCGATGCTGCTCTCTGGGGTAAGGCAAAACCAGAATCCAAGGTGACCATCACAACTACATGGTCGAAGGCCAAGACTGTGGTTACCGCTGATGCTGACGGCAAATGGTTCGCACGTGTCGCAACTCCGGCAGCAGGAGGCCCATACGAAATCACCTTCAGCGACGGGGAAAAACTCACTTTGAAGAACGTCCTGATAGGTGAGGTGTGGATATGCTCAGGTCAGTCGAATATGGAGATGCAGATGAAGGGCTTCAAGGGACAGCCCGTGGAAGGCTCTACAGACCTTATCCTCGGAGCCAAGCCATCCACTCTCATCCGTTCCTGCAACCTCAAGAGGGTGAAGTCTTTCGAGACTCAGGACGAGTGTGAGGCCACATGGTATGAGAACACTCCTCAGGGCGTTGCCGAGGCAAGTGCAACAGCATATTTCTTCGCAAAGAGGCTTTATGATGTGCTTGGCATCCCAGTGGGAATCATCAATGTATCATGGGGAGGTACTCCTATCCAGGCCTGGATGAACCCAGAACTTCTTAAGAAGGAGTTTGCAGGTGATATGAACCTCACTGCCCTTGAGACAAAGGTATGGCCTGAGAAGAATTCTCACAAAGTTCCGGGAGTCCTCTACAACGGTATGCTCCACTCTGTGACGAAGTATACTGCAAAGGGCTTCATATGGTACCAGGGATGTGACAACCGCAAGAAGTTCGAACTCTACAAGAGGCTTCAGCCGGCATTCGTGAAGATGCTCCGCCAGGAGTGGGAGAACGAGGATATGCCGTTCTATTTCACTCAGATCGCTCCATATAAGTACGAAGATCCGAACCTTCCGCACGCTGGCTATATGATGTGGGCTCAGGCTCAGACCCTGGAGCTCATCCCTAACAGCGGAATGGCATGCCTCCACGATGCAGGCGAGTTTGCATGCATCCATCCGGCCAACAAGAAGGTCGTGGGTGACAGACTTGCATTCCAGGCACTTGAGAACGACTATGGCGTGAAGGGAATCGACTCAAAGACTCCTATTCCTGTGAAGTTTGAGTTCAAGGATGGAGAGGCAATAGTGACATTTGACTTCTGCAGCCGCGGTCTGTCTCCGATCAGTACAGATCTGGATGGTTTCGAACTGGCAGGTGAAGATAAGGTGTTCCATCCGGCAAAGGCTCGTCTTCTCGGAGGTGATCGCAAGCAGATCAAGGTGTACCAGTGCCCTGAGGTTCCAAACCCTGTAGCTGTCCGCTATGGTATGAAGAACTGGTCTGCTGCAACTCTCTATAATTGTTTCGGTATTCCTGCAACTCCTTTCAGATCAGATAATTGGGAGTAAAGAGTCAAAGGTATATGAGTAAATTAATATTATTGTTGTCCATCTCTCTGTTTGCCTGCTTCAGTTCGTCTGCCCAGCATGTGGCGGATGCTTCTGAATTTCAGCCTGTGGCATCACAGCAGGCTCAGGTGGTCATCGGAAATGCCCGTTTCACCGTCCTGACTCCGAGACTTATACGTATGGAATGGTCTGAGGACGGAAAGTTCGAGGATAGGGCGACCCTTGGTGTTGTGAACAGAAATCTTGAAGTTCCGGTTTTTGATGTCAGGAAGTCCAGGTCTAAGGTCGTCATAAGGACCTCAGACATGACTCTCACATATACAGGACAGGAAAAGTTCTCGGAAGATAATCTCTCCATCGCATTCAAGATGGCAGATCCGAAAGCAAAGAAAGGTGTCAAGACTGTTACATGGCGTCCAGGAATGGATGAGTCTGCCAATCTGCTCGGAACCTGCCGTACCTTGGACAAGTGTGACGGCGTGACGACCATAGATCCATACGACAAGGGTATCATATCACGTGACGGCTGGGCTGTCGTGGATGAGAGCGACAGGCATGTCTTTGTGCCGGTTGAGAGCGACTGGAAGTACTGGACAGAGTGCCGTGGGGAAGGTGAGCGTCAGGACTTGTATTTCTTTGGATATGGCCATGACTACACTGCAGCAATTACCGATTTCACCAAGATTGCTGGCAGGATTCCTTTGCCTCCGAAATATACCTTCGGATATTGGTGGTGCCGTTATTGGGAGTACTCTGATTTTGAATTCATGGATCTCGCAGACCATTTCGAGGCATATAATATTCCTATAGATGTGATGATCATCGATATGGACTGGCATGAGACCTGGAACAAGGTGGCGGCTGAAACTCCAGCCAGAAATGGCTTCAAGGCAGGTCGCGATGAGTTCGGACAGTCTATTGGCTGGACAGGATTCACGTGGAAGAAGGAACTTTTCCCTGATCCTGAGAATTTCTTGGCGGAGCTCCACAGAAGAGGAATAAAGAACTCCCTGAATCTTCATTTCAATAACGGTATCCAGCCGTACGAGGAGCCATATGAGAGGTTTGTCAAGGATTATACCTCACGTACTTCAGATTATGACGGTCCGAAGGACTATGTTTATGATGCACCTTATCAGTTCAATGGGAATAATTATACGATAGGTGAGAAGGGAGCCAAGGCTCCTGTTCCGTTCAGAATCTGCCAGATGGAGTGGGCTGATGCATTCTTCAACTCTGTTATTCGTCCTTTCGATCGTCAGGGTGTGGACTTCTGGTGGCTGGACTGGCAGCAGTGGCTTGATAGCAGATATACCAAGGGACTCAGCAATACTTTCTGGCTAAACTACACCTTCTTCAATGATAAGGTGCGTCAGACTGAGGCTCTGGGAACTGCAGCTCCAAGACCGATGATTTATCATCGCTGGGGTGGAATCGGCAGCCACAGATATCAGGTGGGATTTTCCGGAGATACATATGCTACATGGCAGGTACTCAGCTATCTTCCATATTTCACATATACAGCCTCTAATGTAGGTTACGGCTACTGGGGGCACGATATCGGAGGCCACATGCAGCCTAAGGGAGTAAAGGAAACTGATCCGGAACTCTATACAAGATGGATTCAATCAGGAGTTTTTACGCCGATATTCAAGACTCACTCTACAAAGGATATGACG
>JAEIGA010014886.1_pt1 | contig 11841 bp, 9 predicted proteins | sample 9270691 | NCBI WGS metagenome assembly JAEIGA01 (sample SAMN17057246, study PRJNA624740) | gut metagenome | biome: biome; isolation source: fecal sample | host: Bos grunniens | place: China: Xizang | collected 2019
GCGTACGTTGAAAAAAGCGGTAAAAAGGATTGGACGTATAATCTTTGTTTTTTCCAAAAGACAATGATAAAGGTAAGACCAGCTGCCCAAATGGAGGCTGCCATTAGATGAATACTATTACTAATTACTAAAGCAGAGGATGGTTCGAATTCAAGCGAATGACCATTCAAACTTTTAGACAAAAGAAGAATCATAATCCAACCAAGATCACACCATTTATTCCGGAACAAAATAATAAAACCAATTAGTGAAGCAAAAAGCGAAATCAGCCACATCAAACCGAAATTCGTGCCGAACGGGAAATCGGGAGGAACAGCTAACCCTTTATCGGTGAAAATATTCAATTGAATCAATATCATCGATAGTAATCCAACGAGATGAACCATTTGAAACACAATTCCCCAGAATAAATACTTCTTCTGCAGGTCATTCGCATAATCTTGAATATACCTCCACCAAAATACCCAACCAATGATCAATAATAAGCCTATATAATAAATCGCTCTCATCATATAAATTAGCCATTCTGCCAAGTTGGCTTCAGCTAAAGTTGGTTCTGAATCAGAACCTGAATCCACCTTCATGACGTTTTCTTCACTACTTGGGTGTTGCGGTTCAGGTTCCACAATGTTACCTTGCCTATCTATTTGCGGTGTTGGATTCATATCAACTACGCTAAAATTATACGCACCTCTTATAGGGTGACCGTCATTCGATGAAATGACATAGTATTCGACCCTATAATTCCCCTCCTTTAGCTCCGGGAGTTCCAAGGTCATTTTTTTCTGGTTGTCGTTAAACCGAGGCGGATTAGCTGTTACCTCCTGCTGCTTTTCATTCGTTACCTTTAAAGAGGCAAGCTCTCTTTCAACCTTTTTATCAAACGTGATTATGACCTCTTTAGGCGACTTTTCCAATTGGCTATTAGGGACAGGCGATTCCTTTACAACAAACGAATGACCCAATACTTTGTCGGGGCTAAAAAGTATGAAGAATGAAAGGAAAAAAAGAAAAACAGTAAACAATTGTTTCATTTTAATCATCCTAAAACTCCTATCTAGAAAACCTTTTAAAATGGTATTCCTCCTGACTAAGCTGCTTTCTTCTATAAATTAAACTGAACCAGACATCTTACTTGCCTAAAGGCTCTGTCCGCTTAGCTCTTACCAGGGACACACGGACAGTCTTTTATCCTTCAACATCGGTTGACCTTCCCGTTCTGCTGCTCCTGCCACAGACAAACAATTTGTACAGAAGATGATGGCGTCCTTCCCGATTCGTATACTATTCTAAATGAACTAAAGTCCATACAATTTCAAATGGAGGACACCACCAAGTCATCAACGATGCCAGGAACAAAGAAATAATCTCATCACAATAAGCAAACAAAGGGTTAAGCTAGACTAACACGTTAAACAAAAGCTTCGTCTAATGATTTTTGAACATGCAAAAAAATTTCACTTTCTATTTCACCAAAAAACTTTCGATTAATTTCTTTTCTTCATGAAATCAGCCTGCATTTAACCAGTGTATCTGACTGATTTTGTCTTTCAAAATCGTTACAATCCTGCCATGATCATTTAATAGCTCAATAAAGTCAATCCCAACATTATAAATTTTCCCGCTGATTTTATTTTCTTCAGAACAGAGAGTCGTTTCGACCTCGACTTCTTGTCCTTTAAATTTAACTAACTCAAAATTCAAGGTATCCGTTAATCCTGCTAAATTTATTTCAAAAAAATCTCCACAGTCTTCGCAATCAAAATAAGGAAAATGAACGGGGATAAGAAATCTGTCTTTCAAGAAACGATGATCTTGGTCCCATTTATGTTCATCACAATGACATTGCTCAGATTTCAAGACGATAACCTCCTTTCATAGTATTATCTCAATATATGTAATTCCCCAGCTCTTTGAATGGGATTATCGCACAGGATAATACCCATATAACACGAGGGTCACATACCCATTCCCCCTCTTCCTTGTGAGTTTACAATACCAAAGACTAACGAGATCACAGCAAATGACTATAGCGTTTCCTTACATAACTTAATAATAAGCGAGACAAATATATCTCCATCAAAAAAAGAAGACAGCCCAGCTGTCTTCTTTCTTTATCCTATCCTTCTATTAAACTCCCTCATAAGCAGCCATCAGAATGTCTTCCAGTTCTGAAACAAGCGGCAATTTAGGGTTTGATGTTGTACATTGATCTTCAAAGGCACGTTCTGCCAGATGATTTAGTTTTTGCTCCAGTTCAGCTTTTTCTACGCCCTGGCCTTTCATACTCATATCAATGTCGAGTGATTTTCCGAGTTCAATTACAGCATCGACCAAAGAATTTACTCCTTCTTCTGTTGTGGAAGCAGGTAAACCAAGCATTCGTGCGATTTCTGCATAGCGTTCATCTGCACAGTAGCTTTCATATTTAGGGAAGATTGCGTGCTTCCTTGGTCGAATCGCGTTGTAGCGGATAACATGCGGCATTAGGATCGCATTGGCTCTGCCATGCGGAATATGGAATTCCGCTCCGATTTTGTGCGCAAGGCTGTGGTTAATACCCAGGAAGGCATTGGCGAATGCCATACCTGCCATACAGGATGCATTGTGCATTTTCTCGCGTGCTTCTTCATCCTTATTATTATCATAGGAAGCCTTCAGATAGTTGAATACTAAGTCGATTGCTCTTAGTGCGAGACTATCTGTGTAATCATTAGCCATTACGGATACATAGGATTCAATCGCATGAGTCAATACATCCATACCCGTGTCAGCCGTAATGCTTTTCGGCACGGTCATAACGAACTGGGAGTCGATAATGGCTACATCTGGTGTCAGCGCATAATCGGCTAATGGATATTTCACATTGGTTGCTTTATCCGTGATAACCGCGAACGGCGTCACCTCTGACCCTGTACCTGAAGTTGTCGGAATAGCGACAAATTGCGCTTTTGAGCCCAATTCAGGGTATTTGAATGTACGTTTGCGAATATCCAAGAATTTTTGTTTGATACCGAAGAACGTCGTTTCAGGCTGTTCATAGAAGAGCCACATACCTTTTGCCGCATCCATCGCTGAACCTCCGCCGATGGCAATGATGACATCCGGCTGGAAGGCATGCATTAATTTTGCGCCTTTGAAGACCGTTTCATCACTTGGGTCTGGCTCAACATCAGCGAACATGTCTATTGCTTCAATACCTTTGTTTTCTTGTAAATATCTCTTCACAATATCGATATATCCAAGGCGAACCATGCCTTCATCTGTTACGATAAATGCACGTTTAATGCGAGGCATTTTCGCCAAGTATTGGGTAGAATATTTCTCGAAATACACTTTTGGCGGCAATTTAATCCATTGCATATTATTGCGACGCTGTGTCATTTTCTTCACATTAATCAAGTGAGTCGCAGATACGTTCTCTGATATAGAGTTATTTCCGTAAGACCCGCAGCCTAGTGTAAGAGAAGGGATGAAGCCATTGTAAATATCACCGATACCGCCCTGGGCAGATGGTGCGTTAACCATTATGCGGCAAGCTTTCATACGCTTTCCGTATTCCAATTGAACCTCTTTGTCTGTGCTATGAATGACAGCTGAGTGGCCAAGACCGCCTAGATTCAGCATATTCATGCATGTTTTGTAGCCTTCTTCAGTGGAGTTCACTCGGATGCAGGCAAGAACCGGGCTTAATTTTTCTCTTGAGAGTGGATAATCAGCACCTGCTCCTTCTAGCTCAGCTATCAAGATTTTTGTATCAGCAGGTACTTCGAAACCTGCCATCGCTGCAATCTCTGCTGCAGGTTTACCGACAATATCAGGGTTGACAGCACAAGTATCTTTATTGATGACCAGGCTTTCAAGCTTTTTCAATTCCGCTTTATTAACGAAGTGGCAATTGTTCAGGATAAATTCCTTCTTCACCTCATCATAGATTTCCGTATCAACGATGATGGCTTGCTCAGAGGCACAAATCATTCCGTTATCAAATGTTTTGGAGAGGATAACATCATTAACAGCGCGTTTTATCTTAGCCGTTTTTTCAATATAACAAGGAACATTCCCTGGTCCAACGCCAAGCGCAGGTTTTCCAGTAGAGTAGGCGGATTTAACCATGCCCGACCCGCCTGTTGCCAGTACAAGAGCAACATCCTTATGATTCATCAATTGTTTTGTTGCCTCGATTGATGGCTTCTCTATCCATTGAATACAGCCTTCAGGAGCTCCTGCTTTGACTGCTGCTTCATGAAGAACCTCAGCTGCACGCTTAGAAGACTCTTGTGCAGAAGGATGGAAAGCAAAAATAATCGGGTTACGCGTTTTGATGGAGATCAATGCTTTGAACATAGTAGTGGAGGTTGGATTTGTAACTGGCGTGACCCCAGCTAGAATTCCTACAGGCTCCGCGATCTCAACAACCCCTGTTTGCTCATCTTCACTGATAACGCCAGCTGTTTTATTGTACTTAATGCTATGCCAAATGTATTCTGTTGCAAATATGTTTTTGGTGCATTTATCTTCGTAGACTCCACGGCCTGTTTCTTCGACTGCCAATTTCGCTAGCTGCATATGCTGATTAAGACCAGCAATGGACATTTGGTGGACAATTTCATCAATTGTCTCTTGATCAAAGGTTTCAAGGACTTGTAAAGCTTCTTTTCCTTTAGCGACTAAACCATCAATCATTTCTGTTACGGATAGAACTTCCTCAATCTCTTTTTCTTTGATAGACATGTATATTTCCTCCTATTCACGAGGGTCTATTATTGTCCCCCATGGTCAATTATCGTCCCTATTACGATAAAAATAATAACTAATCTGATACTTATATCTTATCTGAAAATTTACGATTTGTCTTTGGCAATTTTGTGAAACTTATAACAATTTAATTAATACAATCACTTTCTTTTCGCATTAACAGGAATAAATGTTAAAATTAGTGTGAATCATCACCATTTACGAAGCACCATCGACCGAAAGGAGATTACTATGTATAAAAAAGCATTACTCTCCATTCCGCTCATATTCTTGCTAGCGGCGTGTTCTTCAGATGAAGAAACCAACACAGCTAATGTGACTGAAGAAGAAAGAATTTATCAAAATAATTGTGCCTCATGCCACGGCAAGACGCTTGAAGGCTATGCTGGTCCAGAACTTGTGAACATAGGCAACAAAATGAGCAAGGATGAAATCCTGGAGACCATCAATAAAGGCGCCAACGGTATGCCGGCTGGTATTATTAAAGGGGAAGAGGCCGAAAAAGTAGCCCAATGGCTTTCAGCTAAAAAGTGATACAGACGCAGACGGAGAAATTCCGTCTTTTTTTCAGGAATGAGATATATACAGGAAACTATCACTTTTGCATAGAAGATTCCTCTAGACACAATTTTTGAATCATCTCTAGAATAAATCCTCAAAAACGAAAATCATAAAAAATATCCATTCTTTTCGTAGAGTGGATAAATTCCTAAGTTTAATCTTATTTTACACGAATCTTGTCACCGGCTATAATTTTATAATCATCGTCTAGCCCATTCCAATTCTTGATCTGGCTGATTGTACTTCCATATATTTCACTCAATGAATAAACAGTATCTCCATAAACAACAGTATGGTAGACCGGCTTGTTTTTTCTTGTTAAAGCGAAACTCATAGCAAGCCCATTTACATGTCCACGGGCTATTGCGTCAATAAAGGAAGCTGATTTTAATTTCGCCGCGTCCCTGCTATTATCAATAAATCCATTCTCGGTTAATAATGCTGGCATATTTGATTCACGCAACACATGAAAATTGGCTGTCTTTTTACCTCTGTCTTTGAAATCGACTACTTTCATAATCTCTGAATGGAGAGTTGATTGATAGGCTTTTGTTACTCCGCTTATCCCTGGATAAATATAGTCTTCGTACCCTTCTCCACCGCCGGCATTAATATGAATGGAGAGAAAGTAATCTGCTCCCCAAGCGTTCGCTTCATTTGTCCGTTCAGTTAACGTCAAATAGGAGTCATCTGTTCGACTCATTTTAACCGTGACATTATTATATTCCGACAATAATAGATTCTTTATATGTATAGCAATTTCTAATGTGAGCTCTTTTTCCTTTAAACCATTGCCAGTAGTTCCTGGGTCTGATCCTCCGTGACCTGGGTCAATAAAAATTTTCACCATTATCAATCACCTCAATTATATAGTATTTATTTTTGTCAAAAGTGCTATGGACAAGTTATCAAAATGAACAAAATTGATACAAAGACCCCCTCTGCAAGTGTGGGATGAATTTTTGTATGGCGAATAACTAATGATATAAAAAAGAGACGAACTTAAAAAGTTCGTCTCTTAAATCTTCATCAGCCTTTGTTTATTAACCGATAGAACCTTCCATTTCAAAGCTGATCAGACGGTTCATTTCAACGGCATATTCCATTGGCAATTCTTTTGTGAATGGCTCAATGAAGCCCATAACAATCATCTCTGTTGCTTCTTGCTCAGAGATTCCGCGGCTCATGAGATAGAATAATTGTTCTTCAGAAACCTTAGATACCTTCGCTTCGTGCTCAAGTGAAATATTGTCATTATGAATCTCATTGTATGGAATTGTATCTGAAGTAGATTCATTATCCATAATGAGTGTGTCACACTCGATGTTAGAACGAGCGCCGTCCGCTTTTTTACCGAAGTGGACAATACCACGGTAAGTTACCTTTCCGCCTTGCTTAGAAATAGATTTCGAAACAATAGTGGAAGAAGTATTTGGTGCTAAATGAATCATCTTCGCACCTGCATCCTGATGCTGGCCTTTACCGGCAATCGCGATTGACAATGTCATGCCGCGCGCACCTTCGCCTTTAAGGATACATGCAGGGTATTTCATTGTAAGCTTAGAACCGATGTTACCGTCAACCCATTCCATTGTTCCGTTCGCTTCAACAATGGTACGTTTTGTAACCAAATTGTACACGTTGTTTGCCCAGTTCTGGATGGTTGTGTAACGGCAGTAGGCATTTTCTTTAACAATGATTTCAACAACCGCACTGTGAAGGGAGTTTGTTGTGTACACTGGTGCTGTACATCCTTCTACATAATGCACAGATGCATCTTTATCAACGATGATTAATGTACGTTCAAATTGACCCATGTTCTCAGAGTTGATGCGGAAGTAAGCCTGTAATGGCGTATCCACTTTAATGCCTGGCGGAACATAGATGAATGAACCGCCTGACCAAACAGCTGAGTTCAATGCAGCGAATTTGTTGTCAGATGGAGGAATAACCTTTGCCCAGTGCTCACGGAAGAGTTCTTCATTCTCACGCATGGCAGAGTCTGTATCTTTGAAGATGATGCCCATATTCTCAAGGTCTTCCTTCATATTATGGTAAACAACTTCGGATTCATATTGAGCAGAAACACCTGCCAAATATTTTTGTTCTGCTTCAGGGATACCTAATTTATCAAAAGTTCGTTTAATTTCCTCAGGTACTTCATCCCAAGATTTCTCTGATTTCTCAGATGGCTTAACATAGTACGTAATTTCATCAAAGTTAAGCCCGCTTAGATTGCCGCCCCATTGTGGCATAGGCATTTTGTAGAAATGTTCAAGTGACTTCAAGCGGAAGTCCAGCATCCATTGTGGCTCGTTCTTCATGCGGGAGATTTCTTCAACGATTTCTTTTGTCAGTCCGCGTTTAGAACGGAAGATGGAAACGTCCTTATCATGAAAGCCGTACTTATAATCACCGATTTCAGGCATTTTTTTTGCCATTGATCGCTTCCTCCATTCTTTCGGGTTAAAACCCGGTGTTTTGTATTATTCCTTAAGACCTTTTTCCATTGCCTTCCAAGCTAGTGTGGCACATTTGATTCGTGCCGGGAATTTATTAACTCCTTGGAGGGCTTCTATGTCGCCTAGGTCTATATCGTCTTCCTCATAATCCTTGCCTTGCATCATATCAGAGAAGATGGAAGCAAGCTTCATCGCTTCCTCTACATTCTTCCCTTTGATTGTTTGCGTCATCATCGATGCGGAAGACATGGAGATGGAACATCCTTCCCCATCGAATTTCGCATCCTTGACAATGCCATCCTCCACTTGGAGTGTTAAGTGGATTCGATCTCCGCACGTCGGGTTATTCATATCAATAACCAAACTGTCTCCTTCAAGAGACCCTTTATTGCGAGGATTTTTATAGTGATCCATGATTACCTGTCTGTAAAGGTTATCTAAATTATTAGAAGCCATTACTGAAATACTCCTTTGTTTTAACAAGTCCTTCGGCCAAACGGTCGACATCTTTTTCCGTATTGTATAGATAGAAGCTTGCCCGTGCCGTTGACGAAACATGTAACCATTTCATTAATGGCTGTGCACAATGATGTCCTGCTCGGATGGCAATTCCCTCAGAGTCCAGTACTGTAGCAACGTCATGCGGGTGAACATCCTCCAGATTGAACGTGATAACGCCCGCTCTTGCTTCCGGATTTTTCGGGCCGTAAATCGTCAGTCCTTCAATAGCCCCTAGTTTCTCCATCGCATAGGCTGCCAGCTTATGTTCATGTGCCTCTATATTCTCAAGACCAATTTCATTAAGGAAATCAATTGCAGCTCCCAGACCGATTGCTCCTGCGATAATCGGCGTTCCTGCCTCAAACTTCCACGGAAGCTCCTTCCAAGTGGATTCCTGCAATCCGACGAAGTCAATCATCTCTCCGCCAAATTCAACCGGCTCCATCTCTTCAAGATACTTCTTCTTCCCATAAAGGACACCAACGCCTGTCGGTCCGCACATTTTATGGGCTGAGAAGGCGAAAAAGTCACAATCAAGGTCTTGGACATCCACTTTAATATGAGGGGCACTCTGTGCTCCGTCCACCACCATAATTGCTCCGTTTTCATGGGCAATCTCTGCAATTTCCTTTATTGGGTTAATGACGCCGAGCACATTGCTTACATGCATGATCGATACAATTTTTGTGTTGGGTGTAATAATCTCTCTCGCATCATCAAGAGAAATTGTGCCGTCTTCCTGCAACGGAATGTACTTCAAGGTCGCCCCTGTCGCCTTCGCTGTTTGCTGCCAAGGGATGATATTACTATGGTGCTCCATCATGCTGATGACAATCTCATCGCCAGGCTTCAGGTTAGCTCGTCCATAACTTACGGCAACCGTATTGATGGAGGTTGTTGTCCCTCTTGTGAATACAACCTCCTCTATGGAATGAGCATTAATGAACTTTCTTACCTTTTCGCGTGCATTCTCATAGGCATCCGTCGCGATGGTCCCTAAAGTATGGACCCCGCGATGGACATTTGAATTATAGCGTTTGTAGTAGTCTTCTATGGTCTGAATGACGGACAGCGGCTTCTGTGAGGTTGCAGCACTGTCTAGATACACAAGCTCATGACCATTGACTTCTTGCTTAAGGATAGGAAAAAGCTCTTTAATATCAGTTCTGAACATTACTTAACTTTCCTTTCAATTACCTCAGTCAATTGCTTCTTGACTGCTTCTACAGGTAATTGATTAACAACTGGCGCTAAGAAGCCGTGGATGATTAGTCGTTCAGCTTCAGTTTTTGAGATTCCTCTGCTCATCAAATAGTAAAGCTGAGTAGGATCGACGCGGCCAACGGAAGCTGCGTGACCAGCTGTTACATCATCTTCATCAATTAGCAGGATTGGGTTTGCATCTCCGCGCGCCTCTGGGCTTAACATCAATACGCGTGATTCCTGAACTGCGTCTGATTTCGTTGCCCCATGCTCAATTTTCCCGATACCGTTAAAGATAGAGGATGCAGCATCTTTCATAACACCGTGCTTCAAGATATACCCGTTGGAGTTCTTGCCGAAGTGAATTACTTTGGTTGTGAAGTTCTGTTTTTGGTTCCCAGTTCCGACAACAACCGTTTTTGTATCACCATAAGCTCCATTTCCATGAAGGTTTGTGATGTTTTCAGAGATTGTATTGCCATCATTCATCAAGCCAAGCGCCCACTCAACGCGGCCGTCATTTTTAACATATGCATTACGGTTTACATATGTTTGCATATCTTTAGACAGCGTATCAACTGCACCGTATTTCACTTGTGCATTATTGCCGACAATGACCTCAGAAATCAAGTTTCCGAGAACTGGTTTGCCCTCTGCCAAGGAAATATAGTTTTCTACATAAGTGACAGAGCTGTTATCCTCAGCCACGATCAATACGTGGTTATATAAATCTGCTTCATTATTATCGATGACAAAGACCGCTTGAATTGGTTCTTCAATCACGACATTCTTTGGTACATATAAGAATACGCCGCCATTGAATAAAGCTGCATGAAGGGCTGTCAATTTATTCGTTGTCACTGGGACACTTTTAGTCATGAAATACTTCTGAACCAGCTCAGGATGTTCCTTTGCCGCATCTTGAAGGTTCATGAGGATAACACCCTTATCTTGAAGCTCCTTAGAGAGCGTCAAATGGGCCGCTGTGTGATTTCTTTGGATATAAAGGCTTCTGTCCTCTCGAGGATTGAGCAAGCTCTTTACTTCATCAGGAAGATTGTCAAGGGACGCATAAGGCTCGCTGTCGACCTCGCTCACTTTCATATTCTCCAGGTTCCATTTATCAATCTTTGTTTTGTCTGGTTTTGGCATAGGAGTCACACTGGCTTGGGAAAGTGCTTCTAGGCGAAGGCTTTCAAGCCAGGCAGGCTCACTATGTGCTTTTGAAAAAGAGGTGATTGCGTCTTTTTCAATTGGTAACGTAGTTTCTGTTGTCATAATGATCCTCCTATTGCTTAAGCTTCGATTTCTACTGTTTCGTCTTCAATGCCTAGCTCTTCTTTAATCCACTCATAGCCTTCAGCCTCTAGACGTTGCGCAAGCTCTGCACCGCCGGATTTCACGATTTTCCCTTGCATCATAACATGTACATAATCAGGCGTGATGTAGTTCAATAGGCGTTGGTAGTGAGTGATCATTAAGCAGCCAAAATCTTCGCTTCTCATTTGGTTGATTCCTTTAGAAACAACTTTTAGAGCATCGATATCAAGACCGGAGTCAATCTCATCAAGAATCGCGATAGATGGTTCTAGCATCATCAATTGAAGGATTTCATTACGTTTCTTCTCCCCGCCTGAGAATCCTTCATTCAAGTAACGCTGTGCCATGTCTGGATCCATTTCCAATAGCTCCATTTTCTTATCCATTTCTTTGATGAATTTCATCAATGAAATCTCATTTCCTTCTTCGCGTTTGCTGTTGATTGCAGAACGCATGAAGTCAGCATTTGTTACGCCGGAAATTTCACTTGGATATTGCATAGCAAGGAATAAACCAGCTTTCGCGCGCTCGTCTACTTCCATTTCAAGCACATCTTCTCCGTCCATTGTGATAGATCCGCTTGTTACTTCGTATTTAGGGTGCCCCATGATTGCTGAGGATAATGTAGATTTCCCTGTACCATTTGGACCCATGATTGCATGGATTTCTCCACCTTTAACCTCAAGGTTGACACCTTTAAGAATTTCTTTGCCATCGATTTCAACATGTAAATCTTTGATTGTAAGTACTGAACCAGCCATACTTATACCTCCAATATTATAGTCATCTAAAGTTTTAGATTATTTCTATTCTCAATTTATTCTCATTCTAATCTTATAACAAATCGAATTTAGATTCAACTTTTTGAACCCTCTAAAGCCCATGAACCATGCATGTTCTCTTGCCATAACAATTCCTGTTTAAGGATATTATAAAGTTAATTTATGAGAAAGAAAAGAACCAGCAATTGTATGCTGGCTCTTTTCTTTCTCATTGTCTATAGGATCTTAATTAAAAGACTCGTCGGTTCAAATCA
>JAEIGA010014887.1_pt1 | contig 11841 bp, 8 predicted proteins | sample 9270691 | NCBI WGS metagenome assembly JAEIGA01 (sample SAMN17057246, study PRJNA624740) | gut metagenome | biome: biome; isolation source: fecal sample | host: Bos grunniens | place: China: Xizang | collected 2019
GTAGGTAAATCATCCCTCACAAACGCCCTTCTCGGCAAGGAGAGGAATATCGTGACACCGATTGCGGGTACGACACGCGACTCAATCGCTACCCTGTACAACAAGTTTGGTCATGAGTTCATGCTTGTGGATACAGCCGGAATGAGAAAGAAGACCAAGGTACACGAGGATCTTGAATTCTACTCAGTCATGAGATCGATCCGCGCAATCGAGCACTCTGACGTGTGTGTCCTCATGATTGACGCGCAGACAGGAATCGAGGCTCAGGATATGGCAATATTCAACCTTATCCAGCGTAACAGAAAGGGCTGCGTTGTAGTCGTAAACAAATGGGACACAATCGAGAAGGACAGCAACACGATGAAGGAATACACGATTGCGATCAAGGAGCGCCTTGCACCGTTCAACGACCTTCCTATCATCTTTACCTCGGTAATCAACAAGCAGAGAATCATGGACGTCCTCGACGCTGCTGCCCACGTGTACGAAAATTACTCACGTAAGATTCCTACATCACAGATCAACGACGAGATGCTTCCTGAGATTGAGAATTATCCACCACCGGCATGGAAGGGTAAATACATCAAGATCAAGTACATTACCCAGCTTCCGACAAGATCCCCTTCATTCGCGTTCTTCTGTAATCTTCCACAGTATATACGCGATCCTTACAAGAGGTTCCTTGAGAACAAGCTTCGCAGCAAATTCGACTTCATGGGATGTCCGGTACAGATTTTCCTGAGACAGAAATAAGACTTGAAACATAATAGATTAAAAGGCGGAGAGATCGATGATCTCTCCGCCTTTTATACCATAACCCTATTATTAACAACTTTAACTAATAACCAGTTTATTCAATAATCAAAACCTATGCCAAAACTACCTACTCCACAGGTTCAATCTTAAGATGCTGTATTTTATATCCCGAATTCTTGTAATTTACGAAAATTGTAACAAGAAAGGCTTCTCCTCCGGCATTCAGCTGTCCTAGCGCATACTTCATGTTCGACCTGCCTGCCTTATGGGTGATTTCAAAAGAACGAGGTGTATAAGAGTTGAAGAAAGACTTTATGATCTGCTTGGCCTGGTTCCTGCTTGAATCATTTGAATCGGAAAATATCGTGATTTCTAGATTATCAGAAAACCACGCAGATAATTTTTCTGCATCACCTTTCTCAATATACTTCGCTATCGGATAGAAAACATCATAGCCGCTATCCTGGGCCGCCGCATTCGTGACAAAAAATGCAGATGCGACTGCCATCAACACGCTGAATATATGGTTTCTCATAAGGAAAATCAAAATATAACAAACGCCAAAAACACTGCAAAATTCGAGCCAATGGCCTGATTATTGAACGCGAAGTATCTCTTATATTGGTTTTTACCCATTTTCGCAGATATTTCAAAACACCTTGCTATATTTGCATAGATATAAAGCATCTGAAAAATGAAGATTACACTTCTCACAGTAGGAAAAACAGACCGTGACTGGGTAAAACAGGGGCTGGAACTATACATATCCCGTCTCAAGCACTATATCACGTTCTCATTGGTCGAGATTCCTGAACTCAAGAACGTCTCTGCACTCTCCACAGAACAGATAAAGACAAAGGAAGGAGAACTGATACTCAAGCATATACGTCCTGGAGACGATCTTATTCTGATGGATGAAAGAGGTAAGATGCACACATCTACAGAATTCGCGAAGGTCCTTCAGGACAAGATTTCCTACATAGGAAAAGACATAATCTTCGTAATCGGAGGCGCATACGGCTTTTCACAGGCCGTATATGACAGGGCAGACTCGAAGATTTCATTATCAAAGATGACATTTTCACACCAGATGGTAAGAGCCATATTTGCAGAGCAGCTGTACAGAGCCTTTACCATAATGAGAGGCGAACCATATCACCACGAATAACCTAACTCATGAAAAGTAACAAGACGTTGAAAAGACTTTCATTGCTATGCTTTGCATTGTCACTGCTGATGTTCGCCCTTTCGATGGCGGGCAGCTCTGGCGTCAGCGACATCGAAAAGGTAGCAGACAAAGTGGAGGCCAGACTTGGCTTACGTCTTGAAATTCTTGACACTCAGATATCAAAAGTCACAGAAACAGCAGCCGGACAATGGCCCGACATCGAATCATTGCCGGGAGACATGGTGATATATCGCTATGTCAACGACTCACTGCAGTCATGGAGCAACCAGTTCAGCGTATTGAACGACGACATCTCTTCAAGACTCGTCTTCGAACGAATGACAGACCTGAAAAACAGGCTCACATCACCTCTGGCAGAAATCACGGAAGACCTTTCATATATGAGCATCGGTCCGAAATGGTATGTCGTCAAAGCAGTGAACGGAACAAGAAACGACAGAATAATCGCAGGTATTGAGATAAAGAACACACTTATCGACGATATCTATGGCAATGAAAACGGAGTCAACCCGGAGCTCGAGCTACCTGCACAATACTACGTACAGCCGCTTAGCTTCAGTGGAGGAACAGATGTTTCTATAGACGGCGTTCCACTTTTCAAGGTAATCACAGACACTACTACAGGCAATCCTTTGTTCGACAACTCACTGTTGCGTTGGATCGGCATTCTCCTGCTCGCAATATCCCTGATAATCTATCTGGGCGAGAAAAGGAGTTTCAAGGCATTCGCGATAGTCACATCTGCCCTCGCTCTCCTGATGGGAATATCTGTCATCTGGGCACAGAAGATGAACGGGACATTGACATTCTTCTCCCCTACCATCTATGCAGACGGACCATATATGAGTTCTGTCGGAGTACTCATCATAACCAATCTCTTCATTACAATGGCACTGATATGCTGCTACCTCATCAGAAAGAGAGTGCTGGCATTAATCAGTCTCAATGAAAAGAAGAAAAAGGCATCTGTTATCATATATTTCGCCATAACTGCAGCCATCGCCATCTGTTCACTGATATACGCGCATATATCCCTGAGGAGCTTCATTCTAAATTCAAGCATCAGCATCGAGCTATACAAATGGAACAGCAACATCGGATTGGCTCTTACGATATACTTCTCATACACAGTCCTTCTATACTGCACCTTCATTCAGGTCCAGACACTCGTAAGCATTCTTGGCACAAAGAGCGAAAACATACTGACCTTGACAAAGGGAATCATAGGATTCGCCTTTCTGTGCTCTCTATATTTCACAGTAACTGCTGCATCGTTAGGATTCAGGAAGGAAGAAGACCGCGTTGTAGTATGGGCAAACAGGCTTGCCGTAGATAGGAACCTTGCACTTGAAATACAACTTCGAACAATCGAAGACAAGATTGCCGAGGATCAGCTGATATCAGCTCTCGTGGCAATGGAACATACTGCGAGCATAATACAGAACAGGATCTCCGAACACTACCTGAGCAGAGTAAGGCAGGACAACATCATCGATGTGATGATCTTCAAAGATGGAGACAAGAAAGGAGTAGATTATTTCAATACGATAACAAGCGAAGGGGCGCCTATTTCCGAGGGCTCACGTTTCCTGTTCCTGACAGACGGAAACGGGCATAGCACATACGCTGGAGCATTCATGTACTGGGATAAGGAGCATGGTCTTATCAGGCTGCTGCTCATTGTGGAGCCGAGCTCCAACCGCGAAGACCGAGGGTACCACAGCATCCTCGGACGCTTCTCGAAACCTGGCGAGCTGAACATCCCATCGATGTATTCATATGCAAAATACATCGGCGACAGACTGGTTTCCTACAAAGGAAACTACCCTTACCCGACGATATCGGCAGAATTCGAGAAAATGAATCTCGGAATATATGATTCTCAGGTATCAAGGTCAAAGGGTTACATTCACTTCATGAGTCTTGTCAGCGAAGACGAACTTATCGTAATCTCACGCAAGCAGAGAAGTCCACTGATATACTTCACATCAATGTCGTACATCTTCCTGATCATCGCAGCCCTGCTGTTACTGACGGTCAGAAAGGAAAAAAGAGTAAATATCTTCAAGAGAAATTACTTCAGAACAAGAATCAATACCATACTTTTCACATCGTCATTCCTGATACTCATCAGCATGACGGCCATCAGCGTGATCTTCGTATACAAGAGAAATGAGACAAACCTCTTTGACCTGATGTCCACCAGGATCAACACCATACAGGCCCTGACTGAATCGCGTATAAGACAGGCTAAGTCATGGCAGGAGTTGATGAATCAGGAGACATCGGCCGCGCTTGAAAATATCGGAAACACGACCAAAAGCGATATCACGCTTTACACTCCAGAAGGCAAGATATTCCACTCAACGACTCCTGAAATATTTGAAAAACAGATTCTGGGCAGCAGAATCAATGAAGATGCATACAGGAATATAAAGTACAACAACCAGAGATACTTCATTCATAGGGAAAAGATTGCGAACTACAGTTACTGGATGCTTTACGCTCCGCTCTTCAATGACAACAGGGAGATGATCGCCATCCTCTGTATTCCATATACAGAAAGAAACTATGACTTCAGGAGAGAGGCGTCATTCCATGCAGCATTGATCATCAATCTGTTCCTGCTTCTGTTGATATGCTCCCTGCTCTTCAGCACCAAGGAAGTGAACCAGATGTTCAAGCCTCTGATTGAAATGGGAGGAAAGATGGCAAAGGCGGATATCAATAATCCCGAATACATCATCTACAAAAGGGAGGATGAGATTTCAAGCCTGATAGATGCATACAACCGAATGGTAAAGGATCTTTCAGAATCGACCCAGAAGCTGGCTTCAGCAGAGCGAGACAAGGCTTGGAGCGAAATGGCCCGACAGGTGGCCCATGAGATCAAGAACCCCCTCACACCGATAAAGCTCGAAATTCAGAGGCTCATCAGGCTCAAGCAAAAAGGCAATCCTTCGTGGGAAGAAAAATTCGACAAGGTATCGGCTGTCGTACTGGAACACATTGATATACTTACAGATACAGCGAATGAATTTTCAACCTTTGCCAAGCTATACAGCGAGGAGCCGGTACTCATTGACCTTGACAAGACCTTGAAGGAACAGCTTCTTATCTTTGACAACAAGGAAAATATAAGACTTTCCTATATAGGCATGCCAGAGGCTTATGTGATGGTACCGAAACCTCAGCTGATCCGAGTTTTCGTCAACCTGATAACCAACGCGATCCAGGCAGTGGAAATCCGTCAGAGGGAACTGATGGAAGAAAGCGGCGAAACACTTAAGGGAGAAATCGTAATCTGTCTGAGAAACAGCACCAAAGACGGATATTACGACATTGTCTTCGACGACAACGGTCCGGGAGTCAAGGAGGAGAATCTCAACAGACTGTTCACTCCTAACTTCACGACTAAGAGCGCAGGTACAGGACTCGGACTCGCTATCTGCAGGAACATCATAACTAAATGCGAGGGTGAGATCAGCTACAGAAAATCATTCGCATTAGGAGGTGCCTCGTTCATGGTTACATTACCAAAGCACAATGCATAAAAAAGGCCTACAGTACGTAGGCCTTTACATCTGATGCAGTAATGCGTTCACCCGAAAGGATCAACAGACGCTCGACTACATTTCTGAGCTCCCTGATATTTCCGGTCCATCTCTTTTCCACAAGAAGCTGCATAGCATCCGGATCTATATCCCTGACATTCATCCCCGTCTCCGCGCATATCTGACCTATGAAATGCTCGACCAGCAGAGGAATATCGTCCTTTCTGTCGTCGAGGGTCGGCACATTGATGACAATCACGCTGAGACGATGATAAAGGTCTTCCCTGAAATGACCTTTCTCGATCTCCTCCTTAAGATTCTTATTGGTAGCGGCAAGAACCCTCACATCAACCATGATATCCTTATCACTTCCTACGCGAGAGAGTTTCTTTTCCTGAAGAACCCTAAGCACCTTCGCCTGAGCAGCAAGAGACATATCTCCGATCTCATCAAGGAAGAGAGTTCCACCATCTGCCTGCTCGAACTTTCCCTTATGCTGCTTGATTGCGGATGTAAATGCTCCTTTCTCATGGCCAAAGAGCTCACTTTCAATGAGTTCCGAAGGTATAGCAGCACAATTGACCTCAACATATGGAGCAGCACTGCGGTTACTCCTCTGATGAAGATTTCTTGCTACAAGCTCTTTTCCGGTACCGTTCGAGCCGATTATGAGAACTCGGGCATCTGTAGGAGCCACCTTATCAATCATCTCTCTGATGTGAATCATCGGAACCGACTCGCCGATCATCTCCTGGCCATATACCTTCTTCTTAAGAATCTTGGTTTCCTTGACCAGCGAAACCTTCTCGGTAGCATTCTTTATCGTAATGAGAATCCTGTTGAGATCCAGAGGCTTCTGAATAAAATCAAATGCACCCTTCTTAATGCACTCTACAGCAGTGTCGATATCACCGTGGCCCGAAATCATGACCACAGCAGCATCGATTCCCATCTGGGCGAATCTGTCCAGGACCTCCATTCCATCCATCTCAGGCATCTTGATATCACAGAATATCACACTGTATTTTTCCTTCTCCACCATGGAACAACCCTGCGCACCATTTTCCGCAACATCTACATCGTAGCCCTCATCCGCAAGAATCTCTTTAAGAGAGTTTCTGATGGATCTCTCGTCATCAATAATAAGGATCTTCATATATCAATCAATAGTTTTTAATTTGCCTAATAGCGTTTACCCGCCATGTCGGATAGTACAAATATCGACATTTTTGGGAGTTTACACAATATTTTATAATTTTGCTTAATTGAACATATTCGTCATGTTTGACATAATATATTGAGCGATGCATATTCCTGACATAATCATAGCCATCGACGGCTACTCTTCTACCGGAAAAAGTTCCTTTGCAAAAATCGTGGCAAACGAGTTTTCTTTCCTATATCTTGATTCAGGAGCGCTTTACAGATGCGTGACCCTGTTCGCAATCGAGAACGGATTCATTGATGAAGAATGCAATATCAATGTTCCCGGTCTTGCTTCTGCATTGGAAGATGTGGACATTCATTTCGGAGAAGGAGGAGCATACATCGGGGAAAGATGCATCGAAAAGGAAATCCGTTCGCTGGCTGTTGCGAGCAAGGTGAGCCCGATTGCGACAGTAGCGGAAGTAAGGGAGTTCGTAGACAGGAAGCTCAGAGAATTCGGAAAGAACAAGCGTATAGTCATGGACGGCCGCGACATAGGAACAACAGTATTTCCTAATGCAGAGCTGAAGATCTTCATGACTGCAGACCCGCTGATCAGAGCGCAGAGAAGAGCTGCGGAAATGGAAGCGAAAGGCAGCAAGACCGATCTGCAGGAGGTTTTGAAGAACCTTCAGGAAAGGGATTACATCGACTCTCACAGAGAGGTTTCGCCGCTTACCCAGGCACCAGACGCCATCGTTCTCGACAACTCTCACATGACGATGAATGACCAGCTTGAATGGCTGAAAGGTATTATTTCTGAAAGATTCGGATGTTAATATGATAACAGTTGACATTGATAAGAATTCCGGATTCTGTGCCGGTGTTATAAGAGCTATCGGAAAAGCGGAGGAATTCCTGAATGCAGGAAAAGATGCAGAAGGCCAGAAGCGTCTTTATTCGCTTGGAGCTATAGTACACAACGACTCAGAGCTTGAAAGGCTCATGAAGCAGGGTCTCGTAACCATTGACAACGAAGACCTGCATGAGATGGTTGATGCAACAGGAGAAATGCTGCTGATAAGGGCTCATGGTGAGCCTCCTCAGACATATACTACCGCTTATGGTCTTGGTTTCGAGATCATTGACTGCACATGCCCTGTGGTCCTGAAGCTTCAGCAGAGGATCAAGGAGGCCTATCTGATGCAGAAGAATAACGGCAAAGGCAAGATCCTGATTTTCGGCAAGATCGGTCACGCAGAAGTGCTTGGCCTGGTGGGACAGACCGAGGGCGAAGCCGTAGTTGTTGAAAATGTACTGATGCTTGAAGATGCCATTGCAGAGGGCAAGATCAGTCTGGGAGAGCCTATCGAGATTTTCAGTCAGACCACAAAAAGCCCGGCAGAATATTCGATGCTTTGCAGCCGTCTTGAAGAAGAAATGGCAAGATACAACGAGCTCTCACTTGAGCGATTCAAAGGAACCGACCTTCTGAAAATCCACGACACAATCTGTTCACAGGTTGCGACAAGACATGAAAGATTGTCAAAATTTGCGCTGGATCATGACATCATAATTTTCGTTGCAGGAAAGGCCAGCTCAAATGGAAAGGTCCTCTGCGATTTGTGCAAGTCCCTGAATATCAGAACATACCACATCGACTCAGTAGCTGAAATCAAGAGAGAATGGTTCCGTGCCGACGATCGCGTAGGCGTATGCGGAGCGACATCAACTCCGAAATGGCTCCTGGAAGAAGTAGCAGCAGACATTCTCGACCTCAACAAGTATGTCCCGGATTGGGAGGAAAAGTACGGGGAGAAAAACGAGCAATAGGCTGACAATCAATATAAATTTGTATAGATTAGGACAATTTTATATTTTTGCAGCCGTTTTTGACGACCTGACATAGCGGGTTTGTCAAGATTCAAAAGAAAACAAATAATTAAACAATAATATTTTATGGCAACAACAGCTGATTTCAAGAACGGACTTTACCTTAACTTCAACGGCAAGCCATGCTCAATCGTATGGTTCCAGCACGTAAAGCCAGGTAAGGGTCCTGCTTTCGTTAAGACAAAACTCAGAAACCTCGAGAATGGTCGTATCCTCGAGAACACATTCACTGCAGGTGCAAAGATCGAGACCATCAACGTTGAGAGAAGACCTTACCAGTTCCTTTACAAGGATGAGGACGGATTCAACTTCATGCACGAGGAGACTTACGAGCAGATCCACCTCGACACTGATCTCGTTGACAATGCAGACCTCATGAAGGAGGGCCAGCACGTTGAAATGATGTTCCTTGCTGACGAGGAGCGTTGCCTCACTTGCGAGCTTCCTACATATGTTGAGCTTGAGGTTACTTATACTGAGCCTGCTGTAAAGGGCGATACTGCTTCTACAAACGCTCAGAAGGAGATCACTCTTGAGACTGGCGCTATCATCATGGCACCTCTCTTCATCAACATCGGTGAGAAGATCCGCGTGAACACTACTGACCGTTCATACGGCGAGCGCGTGAAGTAATAAACACTTCCAGATAAAACAACGACCTGCTGATCAGTTCAGCAGGTCGTTGTTTTTATCTATATCACTCAGCTGCAGCAGCTTCGTGCTCTTCCTTGGTATTTAGACGCTGAGGGCCACCAGCCTCTGCTCGAAGGAAGGCAGCAGAACGTTTGAGGACGAAGTTTGATCCAAGATATTTTGTACGTACCTCATCATCCTCGGCAAGAGCCTCAGGCGTACCACTCTGAAGGATAGAGCCTTCGTAAAGCAGATAAGCACGGTCGATGATCGCAAGTGTCTCACCCACATTGTGGTCAGTGATGATCACTCCGATATTCTTATATTTCAATTTAGCAATGATATACTGGATGTCCTCCACCGCAATCGGGTCCACACCGGCGAACGGCTCGTCAAGAAGAATGAACTTCGGGTCAATAGCCAGGGCGCGAGCGATCTCACAACGACGTCTCTCACCTCCGGACAACTGTATACCCTTGCTCTTGCGCACCTTATGAAGGTTGAACTCATCAAGCAGCGACTCGAGCCTCTCCTTACGCTCAGCCTTGGTAAACTGCTTGGACATCTCCATAACTGACATGATGTTGTCCTCAACGGTCATATGACGGAATACCGATGCCTCCTGTGCAAGATATCCTACACCACGCTGAGACCTCTTGAACATAGGGAGATCCGTAATATCCTCATCATCAAGATAGATACGTCCGCCATTAGGTACAATAAGTCCTGTAATCATATAGAAGCTGGTCGTCTTTCCAGCTCCGTTAGGTCCAAGAAATCCCACAATCTCACCCTGCTCAACTTCCATTGAGACTCCTTTCACGACTGTTCTTGGGCCATATTTCTTGACCAGATTTTCACATCTCAGTTTCATATCCACTTACTTTATATCAAGTTCAAGATCCTGTACAAGGCTCTTAACCTCATCATTCTGAGCCATCAAGACCTTTGCCTGATCGCTCGGCATATATACTTTTGTTGTCTGCTCCGAATCGTCCGGTACAACCGACACACGCAGATAAACCTTGGCAGTACCTGCTATCGCTCTGAATTTTCCTTCCAGTTCATGGAGGAGCTTTGACTCCACCCAATCCTTTTGTGCCTCATTCACAACCCTGAATGTCACGATCTTGGAATTATCATCCGCACTTTCAATTTCAAGGGATGTGGTAGAGAGCATGCTTGCAAGTCTTGGCTTGGACTCATACGCTTTTGCAAGTTCCGGCCATTTCGCCTTGAGCTCCTCATCTGATGGTACAGGAGCATCTTCCGGTGAAGATTCCTTCTTTACTACCGGGCCGTCTATTACCGACTGCATAGACAATACCGATGCCGCACGAGCCGAACGTGTACGTCTCGGAGCTGTTTCTTCTGCTGTTGGAGTAGCAGGAGCCGGTGATGGCGCAGCTTCTGGGGCTGCTGGAGCCGGAGTTGGAACCGGTGATGGCGCAACGGCAGGAGCCGCCTGTACAGGCGTTGGAGCTACTGGTGCAGGAGTCGGGGCAGGTGCTGGCTGAGCTGGTGCAACAGGCTGCTGAACAGGCTGAGCCGCAGGTTTCACGCATAAGAACGAAAGACGCATAAGCGCGAATTCTATATGCAGACGCGGATTCACACTCGCCCTATAGCCTGACTCACACTGGGTAGTCACAGCCAAAGCGTCATACAGGAACTGAAGGTGACATCTGTCAGCCTGTTCCTTATATCTTGCCTTAAGGGACTGCGGGAGCTCAAGAAGCGCATCCAATCCCCCACTCTTGCTGACGATAAGGTCACGCAGGTGTGAAGAAAGGGCCGCAACAAAATGAAGCGCATTGAATCCCTTGGTAAGTATCTCGTCAAAGGTAAGGAGGGCCGAAGGATAATCTCCCTTGAGGAAAGCATCCACAAGTGAGAAGCTGTATTCGTAGTCCAGCACATTGAGATTGCGGAGTACATCCTGATATTTCACATCCGTGCCACAGAACGCGACAGTCTGGTCAAATATTGTCAGGGCATCACGCATCGCGCCATCTGCCTTATGCGCGATCACATGGAGAGACTCATCATCGATCGTAACTGATTCACTTGCAGCGACCATACGAAGGTTTCTGACGATATTCTCAACTGTAATCCTGTTGAAGTCATATGTCTGGCATCGCGACAGGATTGTCGGCAGGATCTTATGCTTCTCGGTTGTCGCAAGAATGAAGATCGCATGTGCAGGCGGTTCCTCAAGAGTCTTCAGGAAAGCATTGAAAGCTGCCTGTGAAAGCATGTGCACCTCGTCTATGATATAGACACTGTATCTGCCGACCTGAGGTGGGATGCGGACCTGATCCATAAGGGTCTTGATGTCCTCCACACCATTGTTGGATGCGGCATCAAGCTCATGGATACAGTAGGACCTGCCTTCTGCAAACGACTGGCACGACTCACAGGTTCCGCAAGGCTCCATATCCGCAGACGGATTGGAACAGTTGATCATCTTTGCAAAGATACGGGCTGTTGTTGTCTTGCCGACACCTCTCGGGCCGCAGAAAAGATATGCGTGCGCCAACTGGCCCCTCAAGATGGAATTCTTGAGTGTCTGAGCGATATTATCCTGGCCGATAAGCGTCCCGAAGGAGTCCGGCCTGTACTTTCTTGCTGAAACTATGTACTGCGCCATAAATGTATTTCTCAATCTCA
>JAEIGA010014888.1_pt1 | contig 11840 bp, 10 predicted proteins | sample 9270691 | NCBI WGS metagenome assembly JAEIGA01 (sample SAMN17057246, study PRJNA624740) | gut metagenome | biome: biome; isolation source: fecal sample | host: Bos grunniens | place: China: Xizang | collected 2019
ACACTGACTTTGCCTGATGCTACGTCAGCAGCTGTCAAGACTTCAAAACCGTGTTTGTGGAGGTTTTCTATTGTGTTGTAGTTTCTCTCGTAACCTAAAATCTTACCTGGAGCGAAGGTGAAGAAGTTTGAACCGCTGTGCCATTGTTCGCGGAGCATATTGTATTCGTCGTCACTGCCGCAGAAGATTGGCTCTAAGTCCATGCCGAGTTTTCTCAATGCCACGATGAGGTTTTCTTCTTCATAAACCTTGACTTCACCGTTTTCGAATATTTCGTAATGAACGGTCTTGTATTGTGGGTTGAGGATAACAGGCTTGAATACCATACATTTGTTTACATCTAACAATGTGAATACCATATCCAAATGAATGAATGACTCTGGTTCTAATGGTAATTCTTGTGTGATGAGATGTCTGTGGTCGCCTTTAGTCTTGAGATGTTCCACCATTGCCAAGATGCCTTCTTCGCTTGTTCTAGCGCCTTTGCCGCTCAAGATGATGTCGTGGCGTGCCATCAAGACGTCGCCGCCTTCAACTCTTCCTATTCCGTTTGGAGCGTATTGCTCAACAGGATTGACTGTCTTTACGTCAAAGATAGGGGAGTTGTTATAGATAGCTTGAAGGAGGATGCTTTCTCTGTCGCGTACGGTTGTTGCCATCTTGCTGATCATGATGTTGTCGTACATTGTGAATGACGCATCTCTCATGAAGAAGAAGTTTGGTGCTGGAGGCAATATATATCTTTCTTTGAAGCTGTCGTTTTCGAGACCTTCAATGAATGCTTTTGCTAATTCAGTGTTTGATAGTTTGTTTAACTCGTCTTGCAAGAATTCTACATTTTCTCTTTTGCAGATTTTCTCTACGAGTTCGTGTTTCAATTCTTGGTTCTTGAGAATATCTTCAAGTAGTTCTCTGACAGTAAGAACGTTGGTTACTTTTCTTAAAGTACCTTGGAAATCTTTATAATCGTTATAAGCTTCGCGTTGGTTCAACATGTCGCTGAACAGAAATTTATGAGCGTTTTCTGGTGTCATATGCTCGATCTCTGGACCTGGAGCATGCAACAAAACGTAATTCAGTTTGCCAATTTCTGATTCAACACATGGTTTTATAATACATCGGGAATAATCCATAAAAAAATAATTCGTGAAACAATAGAAAAAGACCTTTTTGGGGTCTTTTCGTTATCGTGTGCAAAATTACATTTTTTTAACCAAAGAAACAATCCTTTTTTAAAAAAATTATTCATCATATAAGTCGATGAATTCGTATCCGTTGCCCATAGTGTCCAGGAATTTTATCAAATCATCTTTGCTTATTACGCAAGTGGCTGTATTGTCATTGGGATGGAAACTTAATTTTTCTGCTTTGAGAAGATTCTTGTCGATATAAAGATATACGTGCTTCTCCTCATCGTTGATGATTCCGAAAGGCGAAACGCTGCCAGGTTTCAGTCCGAGATATTTGTCCATTCTTGCTTCCGAGGCGAAACTCAGCTTGCCTTGCTTGAGTCTTTGTTCAAGGTCGTGTATCGCCAGCTGTTTCATGCAGTGGAAGACGACGAGATAATGTCTGTTGCCTTTATGGTTTCTGAAAAATAAGTTCTTGCAATGTGTCGAGTCGAACTCTTTCCAATAGTTAAGAGCTTCTTCAATAGTTGGAATAGGAGGGTGAAAGTGAATGTCGAATGGTATCTCTAATTCGTTTAATTTATCTACTACTTTCTGTTGTCTTTCTGTGAGTTGCATTTTTTTATTCGCTATGAGCTTTGAGCCTTGAGCTATGGGCTGTGAGTGTTTCTGCTCACAACTCATAGCTCATTGCTCGATGCATTATTTATTAAAAATATCCTTTATACCACCCAATGAAGCGAGCATGTTAGATGCTTCGTATGGCATGTAGATGGTCTTGTTGTCTTTTCCGCTGACCATTTCTTCCAATGTCTTGATGTATTTGGTTGCCAAGAGATAAGAAGCAGGGTCTGTCTTGGTGTTTTTGATTGCTTCTGCTATCATCGCGATTGCTTGTGATTCAGCTTCTGCTTGTAAAATCTTTGCCTTAGCTTCGCCTTCTGCCTTGAGAAGAACTGCTGCCTTTTCTGCTTCAGCATTGTTGATTTGTGATGTCTTTTCACCTTCTGACTTCAAAATCGCTGATGTCTTTTCACCTTCGGCTTTCAAGATTTCAGCACGTCTGTTACGTTCTGCCTGCATTTGTTTTTCCATTGCGATACGTACTGACTCAGGAGGTGTGATGTCTTGTAACTCAACACGATTTACCTTGACGCCCCATTTGTTTGTAGCGTCATCTAACACAGCGCGAAGTTTAGCGTTGATGGTGTCGCGTGATGTTAATGTCTCGTCTAATTCCAACTCACCGATGACGTTACGCAATGTTGTCTGTGTGAGCTTTTCAATAGCGACAGGAAGGTTTTCGATTTCGTAAACTGACTTAATCGGGTCAACGATTTGGAAATATAAAAGCGCGTTGATTTCTGTCGTTACGTTGTCCTTTGTGATAACGTTTTGTTTTGGAAAGTCATAGACTTGCTCTCTGAGGTCGATGCAGCTTGTCATATATGATCTGCCTCTTTGGTCTCTGACAGCTATAGCTTTAGGGCGGTCGATGATAGGCCAGATGATGTTGAGACCTGCAGGAAGCACGCCGTGAAACTTACCTAATCGTTCAATGACTTTTGTTTCTGATTGAGGAACGACTTTCAATCCATTCAATGCAAATATTATTACGATGAATGCGATGATTCCGAAAATTATTAATGAGCCCATAGTAATTATTTTTTAACTGTTAATATAATGCTTTCGTTTGATAATATCGTGACTTTTTCCCCGACTTCAGCCTCGCCGTCGTCTTCAAGACGTGCCTTCCAGTCGTCGCCGTCAACCTTGACGCGTCCGTATCCGTCTTTCTCGATTCTCTCTGTTACGACAGCCTTGCGGCCGATGAGGTTGTCCATGTTTGTCGTTACTGTGTTGTTGGCTTTCTTGTCCATGAGTTTTAACACGAAAGGACGGATGAAGATGAATGCGAGGAAGGTTCCTATCGCAAACAATCCTACCTGCCATGAGAATGACAACTCAAATGCTGAACCTACTGCGGAAAACAAACATCCTACTGACAGACAAGCGATGGCGAAACCGCTGGTGCAAATCTCGATGATGAAGAATACAAGGGCCGCAATAACCCAATAATGCCAAATTTCCATATTTTTAAAGTTTATAGTTAATTGTTAATAGTCTGTTGAAAGCGTTGAGTAGTAGTTCTGAAGTTCTAAGATTCTATAGTTCTAGAATTCTAAATTAGTATCGCAAAGTTAAAATAAAATTATTGAAAAAACAATGGAAAAAATTAAAATTTTGAACTAAGAACTAAGGCTGTTGAACTTTGAACTCTGACAGCTAATTCTTAATTTTCTTGTAGTCTTGTGGTCTTGTTGACTTGTAGTCTTTATTTTGGGCGTTCCGGCTCCGCTTACAGCTCTGCCGTCGGGCTTTCCGCTATATCTTTGCTCGCTCCGTTCGCAAAGGATGCCGCTCCAATCCCTAACGCTTTTTTTAGAACTCTAGAATTCTAGAACTCTAGAACTCTAAAATTCTAAAGTTCTAGAGTTTTAAAGTTCTACTAGTATAAGATTCCTTGCATTTCATCAAATCTTCTGGCGTTCCTTCAAAGACGAGATTGCCGCCTTTGTCGCCGCCTTCTGGTCCAAGGTCGATAATCCAGTCTGCAGTCTTGATGACGTCAGGGTCGTGTTCGATGACGATGAGCGAATGACCGTTGTTGATTAATGCTTCAAATGCTTTCAGCAATTTGTTTATATCGTGGAAATGAAGTCCTGTCGTCGGTTCGTCGAATATGAATAATGTAGGCTTTTCGTTGGTGCCGTTTATCAGGAATGATGCTAATTTGATACGTTGCGCCTCACCGCCACTCAATGTCGATGATGGCTGTCCCGCTTGGAGGTAGCCTAAGCCGACGTCTTGCAAAGGCTTCATCTTCGCAATGATACGTTCTATTATGTTCTTGAATTCGCCTTCTTTGTTGCTTTCGAAAAACTCAACGACTTCATCGATGCTCATGTTCAAGATGTCGCTGATGCTCTTGTCCTTGAATTTTATCTCCAGCGCTTCTTCTTTGTAGCGGCTGCCGTGACAGACATCGCATTTCAAATAGATGTCGGCCATGAACTGCATCTCTACTTTCAATGTGCCGCTGCCCTGACAATTGTCGCATCTTCCGCCAGCTACGTTGAATGAGAAATATCCTGGCTTCAAGCCGCGATTCTTGGCAAGTTTCTGCTCTGCGAAAAGCTGTCTTATCTCGTCAAATGCCTTGACGTAAGTCACAGGGTTTGAACGTGATGACCTCTCGATAGGATTCTGGTTGATATATTCTACGGCTTGTATCGCCATCAGACTACCTTGTATCTTGCCAAAAGAACCGACCTTGTCTGATGTTCCTTCAAAATGTTTTTTCAACGACTTATAAACGATGTCATTGACTAATGTAGATTTGCCAGAACCGCTGACGCCTGTCACGACAGTCAATATATTTAAAGGTATCTTGACGTTAATGTTTTTTAAGTTATGCTCCATGCAACCGACAAACTCTATGGCGTTGTTCCATTTGCGTCTTCGTGTCGGGACGGGGATTTTCTTCTCGCCGGAAATATATTTTGCCGTCATTGATGTAGAGACGTCACCCCCGTGGCGTCTTGAATTCATCATGTCCTCAATCGTTCCTTCAAAGACGACCTCGCCGCCGTTGACGCCTGCGTATGGGCCGATGTCGATGATATGGTCTGCCGCGCGTATTATCTCTTCGTCGTGTTCAACGACAATTACGGTGTTGCCTATGTCGCGAAGTCGTTTCAAGACTTTGATGAGTCTCTGTGTGTCGCGTGTGTGCAAGCCGATACTAGGCTCGTCTAATATATATGTAGAACTGACGAGACAGCTTCCTAATGAAGTGGCGAGGTTGATTCTCTGTGACTCGCCGCCTGATAATGTGTTAGCTGCACGGTTTAATGTGAGATATTCCAAACCTACTTCAATCAGGAAGTTAAGGCGATTTCTAATTTCTGTGAGAAGTCGTTCTGCGATGTCTTGTTCTGTCTTGCTTAAGACGAGTTCATCAAAAAATGTTTTGAGATTAGCCAACGACATCTCGCATAATTCGGTGATGCTTTTACCGTTTATCTTGACGTAACTGGCTTCTTTTCTTAATCGCGTTCCGCGGCATTCTGGACAGACTGTCTTGCCACGATAGCGAGACAACATCACACGATATTGTATTTTATATGTCTGTGATTCAACTTCCTTGAAGAAGTCGTTGATGCCAGCGAAATATTTGTTTCCTGTCCAAAGCAAGTCTTTCTGTTGCTGTGTGAGTTCATAATAAGGCTTATGAATAGGGAAATCGAAATGACGTGCTGTGCGGATGAGATGGTCTTTCCACGCGCTCATTTTGTCGCCTCTCCAGCATGCTATTGCGTTGTCGTATATCGACAGTGACTTGTCAGGAATTACGAGGTCTGGGTCGATGCCTATTATACTGCCGAAACCTTCGCATACCGGACAAGCTCCGTAAGGATTGTTGAAAGAAAAGAGATGAGTCGTCGGAGTTTCAAAAGTGATGCCGTCAGCTTCAAAACGAGACGAGAAAATATGCTCGTTACGAGAAGCTCCGTCATCAACCAAAATGATGCAGCTTTCATTGCCTTCGTAAAAAGCAGTCTGTACAGAATCTGAAATCTGAGGGATGTTGTCGGAAGTCTTGTCGTTGACTTTCATCCTGTCGATCATGATTCTTACATTATTAATATTATCGAAGTCTTTTCCCTTGATATAATCTTCAATTCTGACCATTTTGTCATCGATGAGAAGACGGTTGAAACCTTGTTGCAGCAAGATATTGAGATGTTCTTCAGTCTTTCTTCCTTCAGGTAATAATATAGGTGACAGAATGTAAACGGCGCATCCTTTTTGCTCGATGATGAAATCGACAACATCGTTCACCTGGTGGCGTTTGACTTCAACACCAGAGATAGGAGAGAAGGTGCGTCCGATTCTTGAAAAGAGAAGTTTCATATACTCATAAATCTCGGTGCTTGTTCCTACGGTTGAACGCGGGTTGCTCGAGTTGACTCTCTGCTCAATGGCGATGGCAGGAGAAAGTCCTGTGATGAGATCAACATCAGGTTTTGTCATACGACCTAAAAACTGTCTGGCGTAAGCGCTCAGACTCTCCACATAACGACGCTGACCTTCTGCATAAATCGTGTCGAATGCCAATGACGACTTGCCCGAACCTGAGAGTCCAGTAATAACGATAAACTTGTTTTTAGGAATGCTTAAACTTATGTTTTTTAAGTTGTTAACTCTTGCACCTTGTATGTCGATATTCTCTAATCTTTTCATCTTTATTTCAAAAAAATGATCTTGAAAAATTTTTCACGAATTTACAAAAAAATGTTGGAACATAATGAAAAGTTTTTTATATTTGCAAAACTTTCTACGAAAGAATTTTGAAATTATTGTATAACTAAAATATAGGAGACGCACTATCGATCAAACTTTACTCTTTGAATTATAAAAAAGAGAAAAATGATAGAAATATTAAATGACAAGCAATTAGTCGACAGTTACAGAAACGGTAACGTCGCTAGTTTTGAATTGTTGGTAGAGCGTCATCAAAACAAAGTTTTTTCATACATATTATCACTTGTCAGAGACAGACAACTTGCTGATGATATTTTCCAAGATACATTCTTAAAGATTATACGCACTATCAAAGCGGGTGCTTATAAAGAAGAGGGTAAATTCATACAATTCGCTATGCGTATCGCGCATAACCTCATCATCGATCATTTCCGTAAGTCAAAGCGTCTTCCTATGGCTGATGCTGTAAATAAGGAATATGACTTGATCGACAATGCTAAAATCACAGATCTTTCCATTGAAGATAAAATCGTGACTGAACAGGTTTATGACGACATCCGCAAGATGATTGATTTCCTTCCTGACGAACAGAGAGAAGTGCTTAATATGAGAATGTATGCCGATATGTCTTTCAAAGATATTGCTGAAGCTACTAACGTAAGCATTAACACGGCTTTAGGAAGAATGCGCTACGCCATCATCAACCTCAGAAAAATGGCGAAAGAGAATAATCTTTCACTTACTGTAAATAATTTTTAAGTGTGATAAAATAAAGTGTAATTTATCGACGTTAAGTAGGCAAATTAAAATGAAATTATTTGCCTATGGATTTGAACTCTACACTTTTTTTACAACAAGATTATATTGAAAGCCCTTACGAAACCAAAGTGAGACAATCACTTAAAGAGGCATATAAAAACGAAAGACCAAGTAAAAAAGCGTTAAGCGCAATAATGAGCTTCGCAGCATCATATGATTGCGTTGACACTAAGATTGGTAAAGTCGAGATGATGTATAATTAAAGACGCAAAGTCGCAAAGACACAAAGTCGCAAAGTGCGTGACTCTGTGTCTTTGTGTCTTTATGTCTCTGTGTCTTTAAAAAATGAGCCGTGGTTTTGTAAAAGAAGGTGACCAGGAAGAGGTTCCTATGGTTTTGCCGAGGGCGTTCTTGCCAAAGAATGTTCCTAATTATGTCACGCCGGAAGGTCTTCATCTTCTCAATGAAGAGATGGAAAATCTGAAGAGTGAGCGTGCTGAAACAGCATCCAATTACATACTTAAAAATCATATAGATGCCAAGATGCGACAACTTGCTGAACGCATCAACACTGCTGTTTTGATTGACCCTTCAAAAGCCAATCAGGATGTGGTGAGTTTCGGCATGTATGTGAGATATAACGACAAGACAATTCGTATCGTCGGCGTTGACGAAGCCGATGCCTCCAAAGGTTTGATTTCTTTTTTGTCTCCAATAGCTAAATCCTTGATAGGGAAGAGAAAAGGAGATGTTTTTGAGATAAAGGTTCCGAAGGGAACTGAGAAGATTGAGATTCAAGAAGTGGCGTTGTTTTTAGAAATTCAGGAACTCAGGAATTCAGGAAATGAAAGACTACAAGACAACAAGACAACAAGACCACAAGTGGTTGTTGAAAGAAATGAAGAATTGACAATATCAACCACAGTTGCGGTCACTGAGCCTGTCGAAGTGGCGTCTGATGTCCACGAATTGACACGAAAAGAACACGAAAAGATAGGGTCATCTGATGTCCACGAATTGACACGAAAAGAACACGAAAATGTAGGAATATCTTGTAGAGACATCACCTCTGTGGCGTCTGAAAAAGAAAGTTCAACGGCCAAAAGCCAACAGCCAAAGTTGCCTTCGACAAGCTCAGGCTCCAATCCGGTCACTGAGCCTGTCGAAGTGACAAAAAGTTCAGAGTTCGAAGTTCAGCGTTCTGAGTTCAAAGTTCATCGTTCTGAGTTCGAAGTTCAAAGTTCTGAGTTCAAAGTTCACAACAATCCTACAGATTTCCTCCCGATAATCAACGAACGTGGAAACATCGTCGGTCGTGCGCTTCATTGTGAGATTCATAATGGAAACAAGGTCTTGCATCCAGCGGTGCATCTCATCGTTTGCAATTCCAAGAATGAAATAGTTGGAAAATACTGCTGGCACGTGGAATTCGGTGAGACTGCAGAGAAGACATTGAAACGTAAGATAGTCGATGTTACCTCGCAGAGTATCAAGCCGAAATTCAAGAAACAATACCTTCGTGAAGACAAGAACGAGAAGGAATTTGTTTCAGTTTTTACAGTCGTTTCAGACGCTGATTTCTTGCCATCGCCAGATGACAAAGAATACGAAGCGATGTTTGCTAATGATTGAGCTTGTTGCTAGTTGCTCATGGCTCACAGCTTATCAATTCCCTCATCTTTTCCCATTAAAAAATTTGTTTAATTAATGTAAAAGATTTGAGAAAAAAAGTTATATTTGCGCTTTGTTATAAAGATTTAAAATTAAAAATTAAGATATATGAATAAGCTGATATCATTAGAAGAAGCCGTTGCAAAGGTACACGACGGTATGACAATTATGTTTGCCGGATTCCTCGGAGTAGGAAGTGCCGTTCAAATTATTGATGCTATTGTCGAGAAAGGTGTTAAAGACCTCACAATCATTGCTAACGATACTGCATACGATAATGTTGCTCATGGCAAACTTGTTGCAAATCATCAAGTAAAGAAAGCTATTGTATCACATACAGGAACCAATAAAGAAACCGCTGCACAAAAGAATGCTGGCACTCTCGAAGTTGAATACGTACCACAAGGCACACTTGCAGAACGTATCAGAGCTTACGGCGCAGGTCTCGGCGGAGTGCTCACTCCAACAGGCTTGGGAACAATGATTCAAGATGGCAAGCAAATCGTCAACGTTGACGGTAAAGATTATATCTTGGAAAAACCATTGAAAGCTGACATCGCTTACTTACGCGCTAACATCGTTGATGAAGACGGCAACATGGTATTCCTCGGAACATCACAAAACTTCAATCCTCTTATGGCAATGGCTGCTGACTACGTTGTAGTTGAAGCAGAAAAACTCGTCAAGAGAGGCGAAATCGCTCCAGAACAAATCCACGCTTCTGGTATCTTCGTTGATGGCATTTATTTAGAAAAATAATATTTAAAAAATTATAATCTGGTTTAAGGTTTAATGCTTAAGGTTTATGGTTGGATATAGATAAACAATCAACTTTAAACTCTAAACTTCAAAACTACTTTAAACTTTAAACCTTAAACTTTAAACAAAACAAAATATATATAAAATGGAAAAAGAATATAGATCACTTATTAGATTGCGTATGAGTGCAAAAGACGCTCACTACGGCGGTAACTTGGTTGACGGCGCTCACATGGTACACCTCTTCGGCGATGTCGCAACAGAATTGTTAATCATGACAGACGGCGATGAAGGTCTCTTCTGCGCATACGACAATATCGAATTCTTAGCTCCAGTTTACGCTGGCGACTATATCGAAGCTGAAGGCTGGGTTACAAAAATCGGTAACACATCACGCAAGATGGAATTCGTGGCACGTAAGGTCATCATCCCACGTCCAGACATCTCTGACTCAGCAGCTGACGTATTGCCAGAACCAATCGTCGTTTGCCGTGCTAGCGGTACATGCGTAGTTCCAAAACAATGTCAAAGAATTGAAAGATAAAAATATTACACGATGGAAAAACTTATTATCACCGCTGCTATCTGCGGCGCAGAAGTGACCAAAGAACAAAACCCTGCTGTTCCTTATACAGTAGAGGAAATCGTAAGAGAAGCTAAGTCAGCTGTTGACGCTGGCGCTGCTATCGTCCACCTTCACGTTCGTTTCGACGACGGCACACCAACACAAAACGCTGCTCGTTTCCAAGAATGCGAAGAAGCAATCTACAAAGCATGCCCTAACGTAATCTTAATCCCTTCAACAGGCGGTGCTGTAGGTATGACACCAGACGAACGTCTTCAGTCAACAGATACAAACCCACTTCCAGAAATGGCAACATTGGACTGCGGTACATGTAACTTCGGCGACGAGATATTCGATAACACAATGCCAACAATGCGCGCTTTCGGCAAACGTATGTTAGAACGCGGCATCAAACCAGAATACGAATGCTTCGAAATGGGTCACATCGACACTATCGTCAACATGGCTCGTAAAGGTGAAGTGCCAGCTGCTCCAATGCAGTTCAACTTCGTCCTCGGCGTTCCAGGATGTACACCTGCTACAGTAGCTAACCTCTGCTGGATGGTAAACGCTATCCCTGCTGGCTCAACATGGACAGCAACAGGTATCGGCCGTCACGCTTTCCCAATCGCTGCTGCTGCTATCGCTATGGGCGGTAACGTTAGAGTAGGTTTCGAAGATAACTTATACCTCTCAAGAGGCGTCCTCGCTAAGTCAAACGGCGAATTAGTAGCTAAGGTCGTTCGTCTCGCTAAAGAACTCGGTCGTGAAGTCGCTACTTCAGACGAAGCAAGACAAATCTTAGGACTTAAACCAAGAAATTAAATGTGCTTAGAGCTACGAGCATTGGGCATTTAGAAAGCTCATCGCTCATGTCTCACAGCCAAAAGAAGAGAATAATAACCACTAAATACTAAAATACTATGCAAAAGAACGGAAACAAATACGGTACACACCGCGTTATTGAACCTAAAGGTGTTCTCCCACAACCAGCTAACAAAATCGACAACAACATGGACGAAATTTGGGATAACGAAATCCTCATCGACGTTCAAACATTAAATATCGACTCAGCTTCATTCACAGATATCTACAACTACGCAAAACAACAAGCAGGCGAAAACGCTAGCGAAGAACGTATCCTCGAAGAAGTTAAGAAAGAAATGTTCCTCAATGTTGAATTACAAGGTAAACACCGTAACCGTAGAACAGGTTCAGGTGGTATGTTACTCGGTAAAGTAGAAAAGATCGGCGACGCTTTGAAAGGCAAAATCGACTTGCAAGAAGGCGACCGCATCGCAACATTGGTTTCTTTATCATTGACTCCACTTCGCATCGACGAAATCCTTGAAATCCGCAAAGACGTTGACCAAGTTGACATCAAAGGTAAAGCTATCCTCTTCGAAAGCGGTATCTACGCTAAGATTCCTAACGACATGCCAGAAAAATTGGCTCTTTCAGCATTAGACGTTGCTGGTGCTCCAGCTCAAACAGCTAAGTTATGCCAATACGGTCAAAACGTCGTTATCCTCGGCGCTGGCGGTAAATCAGGTATGTTATGCTGCTACGAAGCTAAGAAACGCGTTGGCGTTACTGGTAAAGTCATCGGTTTGGCAAACAGCCCTAAG
>JAEIGA010014889.1_pt1 | contig 11839 bp, 9 predicted proteins | sample 9270691 | NCBI WGS metagenome assembly JAEIGA01 (sample SAMN17057246, study PRJNA624740) | gut metagenome | biome: biome; isolation source: fecal sample | host: Bos grunniens | place: China: Xizang | collected 2019
ATTAACAGGTGCAGAAATTATCGTAAAAACCTTGATAGAGCAAGGCGTGACGGACGTGTTCGGCTATCCGGGCGGGCAGGTTATCAATATCTACGACGCGCTCTATAAATATAAGGACCAAATCAATCATATTTTAACCGCGCACGAACAAGGCGCGTCGCACGCGGCGGACGGGTATTCCCGCGCGACGGGTAAAGTCGGCGTTTGTATCGCTACGAGCGGACCGGGTGCGACCAACCTCGTCACGGGGATTGCAACGGCAATGCTTGATTCTATTCCGTTAGTTGCGATTACGGGCAACGTGCCCAACTCGTTAATCGGGAAAGACAGCTTCCAAGAAATCGACATTACGGGCGTGACGATGCCGATTACCAAGCATAACTTTTTCGTTTCGAAGATTGAAGATCTTGCCGATATTATTCGCCAAGCCTTTTCGATTGCCAAGTCCGGCCGTCCGGGTCCCGTTTTGATTGACGTACCCAAAGACGTACAAGTAGGGACGTTTGAATTTGAAGAACAAGGCGTGGTGGAAAAAATTCCTTTGCCGAAAGTAGACGAGAGTTTAATTTGCCAAGCGGCGGAAATGATTGCCGAAGCAAAACGCCCGTATATCTATATCGGCGGCGGTGCGGCAGGCTTAGGAATGGGCAAAGAAATCATTGCGTTTGCCCGCAAAATCGACGCGGTTATCGGTTGCTCGTTTATGGGGCTTTCCGCCGTACCCGATTCCGACGAACGTTTTCTCGGTATGCAGGGTATGCACGGGCATTACGCTTCGAGTATGGCGCAAAATGAAGCCGACCTTATTCTTGCCGTCGGCGTGCGCTTTTCGGATAGAGCGACGGGCAACGTTTCCAAGTTTGCGAAAAACAGCAAGATTATTCAGCTTGACCCCGATTCTGCCGAAGTTAATAAAAACGTACGGGTACATTTAGGGCTGATCGGCGACGTAAGCGATTCGTTTGCGCGTATTGCGGAAAAATGCCAAAAGAAGAATTTGCCCGACTGGATCAAACGGGTAGAAACGCTCAAAGCGGAAGAAGCAGGTTTCGAAGCGGAAATCGCCGCTTCGCAAACGGCAAAGCTTACCCCGAAAATGATCGTGCAGGCAATCAACGAACTCAAACCTGCCCGCACGGTAATCACGACGGACGTTGGGCAACACCAAATGTGGACGGCGCAATACGCCTCTTTCGATATTCCCCGCCGTTGGGTTTCAAGCGGTGGGTTGGGAACGATGGGCTTCGGGCTTGGCGCGGCAATGGGTGCGTGCGTAGCGACGGGCGACCCGACCGTTCTCGTCACGGGCGACGGAAGTTTCGGAATGAACTTGAATGAGTTGGCAACGGCGGTTTCCTATAACATTCCCGTCGTAATCGTTTTGATGAACAACGGCGTGTTGGGTATGGTTCGTCAATGGCAAACCCTTTTCTTCGGAAAACGGTATTCCCAAACGGTGCTCTCCCGTCAAACGGATTTCGTCAAGCTTGCGGAAGCGTTCGGCGCGGTAGGCAAACGCGCGACCACGCTCGACGAATTTAAAGCCGCGCTCAAAGAAGGTTTTGCGCTCAACCGTCCCGTCGTAATCGACGCGCAGGTGGATAAAGACGAATTCGTATTGCCTATGTTGCCGCCCGGCGGTGCAATCGACGATATTATCGTCAAAGTAGAAAAAGCGTAAGGAGAAAGCTTATGAGTAGATTTGTGATATCGGTATACGTAGACAATCAAATCGGCGTGTTGACGAGAGTGACGAGCCTATTCACCCGTCGCGGGTTTAATATCGACAGCTTGACGGTAGGCGAAACGGAGCGTAGCGAGTATTCCCGTATTACGATTAGTATGAGCGGGGATTGCTATTCTCGCGATCAGCTGATCAATCAGTTGAAAAAGCTTGTGAACGTGAAAAAGGTGGAAATCTTAAACGACGATGCTATTCAGCGTGAGTTAATGCTGATTAAAGTGGAAAACGCTTCGCAAAACAGAAGCGACATTATGACGGCGGTAGACGTCTTCCGCGCGAGCGTTATAGATTATTCCCCGACGGCAATGTGTATTGAAGTGACGGGAAATCCTTCGAAAATCGACGCGTTCGTGAAACTTATGCAACCCTTCGGGATTTTGGAAATGTGCCGAACGGGTATCGTAGCCTTAGACAGGGGCGAACAAACTTTATTTTCTAAATAACGAAAAAAATAAAAAATCAATTTAAAGAAAAGCGAAAAGGAGAAAAAGAAAATGGCTAACAGAATTTTTTATCAACAGGATTGTGATTTGAACAAATTAAACGGTAAAACCGTTGCGATTATCGGCTACGGCTCGCAAGGACACGCGCACGCGCTGAACTTGAAAGATTCGGGCGTGAAAGTAATCGTCGGTCTTTATAAAGGAAGCAAGAGCTGGGAAAAGGCGGAAAAGCAAGGCTTAACGGTTATGACGGCGGCAGACGCGGCGAAAGCGGCGGACTTGATTATGATTTTAATCAACGACGAAAAGCAAGCGAAGCTCTATAAAGAAAGCATTGAACCTAATTTGACGGAAGGAAAAACGCTTGCGTTTGCGCACGGCTTTAATATCCACTTCGGTTGCATTAAGCCCCCGAAGAACGTAAACGTCATTATGGTTGCGCCCAAAGGACCTGGCCACACCGTTCGCAGCGAATACCAAGTTGGAAAAGGCGTTCCTTGCTTGATTGCCGTTGAACAGGATGCAACGGGCGACGCGCTTGAAATCGGTTTGGCGTATGCGCTCGGTATCGGCGGTGCGAGAGCGGGCGTTTTGGAAACGAATTTCAGAACGGAAACGGAAACGGATTTGTTCGGCGAACAAGCTGTTCTTTGCGGCGGTGTTTGCGCGTTGATGCAAGCGGGCTTTGAAACGCTCGTAGAAGCTGGATACGACCCCAGAAACGCATACTTTGAATGTATTCACGAAATGAAGCTTATCGTAGACCTTATCTATCAAAGCGGTTTTGAAGGGATGCGTTATTCCATTTCCAACACGGCGGAATACGGCGACTACGTGACGGGTCCGAAGATTATCACGGAAGAAACCAAGAAAGCAATGAAGAAAGTTTTGAAAGACATTCAAGACGGTACGTTCGCGAAAGAATTCTTGCTCGATATGTCCGACGCTGGCTCGCAAGTACACTTCAACGCAATGCGTAAGATTGCGGCGGAACACCCTTCCGAAGTCGTCGGTAAGGATATCCGTAAACTGTATAGCTGGGCAGACGAAGAAAAATTCATCAATAATTAAATTTGCACGAGATAGCCACACCTACGGTATGCAAGAATAGGAAGTCTAAATGCTCAGTTTTCGGCTGGGTGCTGGGGTGAACCCTGTATTGACGGACTGAAAAAAGCAACCGTAGGTTGCGCCATTTTACAATCAAAGATTGCACAATTGCCCGCAAGGCGAAAGCAAATGAGTTAATCTTTGCTCTTAAAGGAGTTTTTTATGATTAAAGAAAAAGTAGTAGACGGTTTTCACAACGCGCCGCACAGATCCTTGTATCACGCGTTGGGCTTAACCGAAGAAGAAATGCAACGCCCGTTAATCGGGATCGTTTCTTCGCATAACGAAATCGTGCCCGGACACGTCAATTTGGATAAAATCGCAGAAGCGGTGAAAATAGGCGTGGCTATGGCGGGCGGTACGCCGATTATGTTCCCTGCGATCACCGTTTGCGACGGGATTGCTATGGGGCACGTGGGAATGAAATATTCTCTCGTTACCCGCGATTTAATCGCCGATTCCACCGAAGCAATGGTAATGGCGCACGGGTTCGACGGGCTCGTAATGATTCCCAACTGCGATAAGAACGTTCCCGGACTTTTAATGGCGGCGGCGCGTTTGAATATTCCCACCGTGTTCGTTTCGGGCGGTCCTATGCTCGCGGGCAGAGTGGGCGGTAAAAAGCGTTCGCTTTCGAGTATGTTTGAAGCGGTAGGCGCATATAAAGCGGGTAAAATCACCGAAGAACAGCTCACCGAATTTGAAAGAAAGGTTTGTCCGACTTGCGGGTCTTGCTCGGGAATGTATACCGCAAATTCTATGAACTGTTTGACGGAAGTGCTCGGTATGGGGCTTCGCGGAAACGGTACGATTCCCGCCGCGTATTCCGCTCGTATAGAGCTTGCTAAGCACGCGGGTATGCAGATTATGGAGCTTGTGAAAAAGAATATCCGTCCCCGCGATATTATGACGGCTTCGGCTATAAAAAACGCCATTACGGCGGATATGGCTTTGGGTTGCTCGACGAACAGTATGTTGCATCTTCCCGCGATTGCCAACGAATGTGGAGTGCCGTTCAGCTTAGACGAAGTCAACCAAATCAGCGAAAAAACGCCTAACCTTTGCCACCTTGCTCCCGCAGGTCCTACCTATATGGAAGACTTGAACGAAGCGGGCGGGGTGTACGCCGTTTTGAAAGAGTTGGAAGGACTTGGCTTACTCGATACGTCGGTGATGACCTGCACGGGCAAGACGATGGCGGAAAATATTAAAGACGTTTGCAATTTCGACGACGAAGTCATCAGAAAACCCGAAAACGCCTTTTCACAAACGGGCGGGATTGCCGTGTTAAAGGGCAACCTTGCGCCCGACGGTTGCGTAGTCAAGCGTTCGGCGGTCGCTTCGGAAATGCTCGTTCACGAAGGACCTGCGAAGGTGTTTGAAAGTGAAGAAGAAACGATTGCAGCGATTTACGCGGGCAAAATTCAAAAGGGAGACGTGGTGGTCATTCGCTACGAAGGTCCTGCGGGCGGTCCGGGTATGCGCGAGATGCTTTCGCCCACGTCCGCGATTGCGGGAATGGGCTTGGATAAAGACGTAGCGTTAATCACGGATGGTAGATTTTCAGGCGCAACGCGTGGCGCTTCGATAGGGCACGTATCCCCCGAAGCCGTTTCGGGCGGGCCGATTGCGTACGTGAAAGACGGGGATATCATTGCTATCGATATTCCGAATTATAAAATCGAGCTGAAAGTTTCCGACGAAGAACTGCAAAAGCGCAAAGCGGAAATGCCTATTAAAAAGAAAGAAGTTTCAGGGTATTTAAAACGCTACGCCTCGCAAGTAAGCTCGGCGGACAAAGGCGCAATTATCAATCAATAAAGAAGGTAAGAACAATGTCAATGACGATGACGCAAAAAATTCTCGCGGCGCACGCGGGGTTAGAACGGGTAGAAGCAGGTCAGCTGATTTTAGTAGATTTAGACCGCGTTTTAGGCAACGATATCACTTCCCCCGTTGCGATAAAAGAGTTTAACCGTATCGGCGCAAAAGCCGTATACGACAAAGAAAAGGTGACGATGGTCATGGACCATTTCGCTCCGAATAAGGATATAAAAGCTGCTACGCAATGTAAGATGTGCCGAGATTTTTGCGGAGAGCAAGAAATCGTGAATTTCTTCGACGTGGGGCAAATGGGTATCGAACACGCACTTTTGCCTGAAAAAGGGCTCGTCGTGAGTGGTGACGTGGTGATCGGCGCAGATTCACATACTTGCACCTACGGCGCGCTCGGCGCGTTTTCAACGGGCGTAGGCTCGACGGATATGGCGTGCGGTATGGCGACGGGGAAAGCTTGGTTTAAAGTTCCGTCCGCAATCAAGTTCGTGCTGAAAGGCAAGTTCCAAAAATACGTTTCGGGGAAAGATTTGATTTTGCATATTATCGGCAAGATCGGGGTGGACGGAGCGTTGTATAAATCAATGGAGTTTACGGGCGAAGGCGTGAAGGCTTTGTCCGTATACGACCGTTTAACGGTTGCGAATATGGCGATTGAAGCGGGGGCGAAGAACGGTATTTTCGAAGTGGACGAACAAACGCTCGAATATATTCGGGAACGCTCTTCTCGTGAGCCGAAAATTTACAAAGCGGATGAAGACGCGGTATACGACGAAGTCTACGAAATCGATTTAAGCGAAATTCAACCGACGGTAGCTTTCCCGCATTTGCCTGAAAACACGAAAACTTTCGACGAAATCGGGGATATCAAGATCGACCAAGTCGTAATCGGGTCGTGCACGAACGGGCAATATAAAGATTTGCAGGAAGCGGCGGAAATTTTGGCGGGTAAAAAAGTGGCGAAAAACGTGCGCGCGATTATTATTCCCGCAACGCAGGATATTTATTTAAAAGCCATTGAAACGGGTTTGGTGAAAACCTTTATCCAAGCCGGTTGTATCGTTTCTACGCCGACTTGCGGACCTTGCTTAGGCGGGTATATGGGCGTGTTGGCGGCAGGTGAACGCGCGGTGGCTACGACCAACCGTAATTTCGTCGGCAGAATGGGACACGTAGATTCGGAAGTTTATTTGGCTTCCCCTGCGGTGGCGGCGGCGAGCGCAGTGCTCGGCAAGATTGCTCAGCCTTCCGAGCTTGAATAAGGAGAAAAAACTATGAATTTTCAAGGAAAAGCGATTAAATACGGCGATAACGTAGATACCGACGTTATCATTCCCGCCAGATATTTAAACACGAGCGATAAAAAAGAACTTGCTTCCCATTGTATGGAAGATATCGATAAAGAGTTCGTCAAAAAAGTACAAACGGGCGACGTAATGGTGGCGGGCGATAACTTCGGTTGCGGGTCGTCGAGAGAACACGCGCCGATTGCTATTAAAGAAAGCGGTATTTCCGTCGTAATCGCAAAAAGTTTTGCGCGGATTTTTTATAGAAACGCTATCAATATCGGGCTTGCAATCGTGGAATGTAGCGAAGCGGTAGACGGCATTAGCGAAGGGGATTGCATACAAGTCAATCTCGACGAAGGGGTGATTTCTAATCAAACGACGGGCAAAAGTTTTCAAACGCAGCCGTTTCCCCCGTTTATTCAAAAAATTATCCAAAATGGTGGCTTGGTAGAATCTATCAAGAAAGGGGATATTAAGTAATATGGAATACAAAATCGGCTTATTACGCGGGGACGGTATCGGTCCTGAAATCGTAGACAGCGCGTTTCGCGTGTTGGAAAAAATCGGAGAAAAGTTTTCGCATAAATTTATCTTTACGCCCTATCTTATCGGCGGGGCGGCAATCGACGAATACGGTGAGCCTTTGCCAAAAGAAACGGTAGAGGGGTGTTTGGCTTCGGACAGCGTACTTTTAGGCGCAGTCGGCGGGCCGAAATGGGATACTTTGCCCGGTCATCTTCGCCCTGAAAAAGCGCTTTTAGGAATTCGCGAAGCAATGGGGCTTTTTACCAACCTGCGCCCTGCGAAATTATATCCTGCTTTAAAAGCAGAATGTCCGCTTCGGGAAGATCTCGTTGAAAAAGGTTTTGATATTATGATCGTTCGCGAACTTACGGGCGGAATTTATTTTGGAGAACGGGGATATCGCGAAGGCAGATACGGCGAAGAAGCGTACGACACCGAACGGTATAGCCGTATGGAAATCGAGCGGATTGCCCGCGTGGCGTTCGAAACGGCAAGAAAACGCAATAAAAAGCTCGTGAGTATCGATAAGGCGAACGTTTTGGAAACTTCTCGGCTTTGGCGTAAAATCGTGCACGAAATTTCGGCGGAATATCCCGACGTAGCGATTTCAGATATGCTCGTGGATAACGCGGCAATGCAACTTGTGAGAAATCCCGCGCAATTCGACGTAATCGTCACGAGCAATATGTTCGGGGATATTTTGTCCGACGAAGCTTCGCAAATTACGGGTTCTATCGGTATGCTCCCGTCCGCTTCGTTAGGGGAAGGAACGCGTGGCTTATACGAGCCTATTCACGGCTCTGCGCCCGATATTGCAGGGCAAGGCAAGGCAAACCCGATCGCAACGATTTTGTCGGCGGCAATGATGCTTCTCTACGCGTTTGATTTAAAGGCGGAAAGCCAAGCTATTCTCTTAGCGGTGGACAAAGTGCTCGAAGAAGGGTATCGCACGGCGGATATTGCGCGTGGCGGGGAATGGATTTCCACGAAAGAAATGACGGACAAAATTATTGAACGGATTTAATATGGAAAATAAACTGCAAAAAATTTATCTCGACTTAACTTTTACGAGCGTGTTTTTCGACGTCGTTGAAAAACCGCTCTTTCGTGCGTTTTTTGGCTATATGCAAACGCAGGGCACGGGGGCGGAAAAGCGCAGAGCGTACGCAAAATTTCTCTCGGAAATTTATCTTGGCGGCGGGTCGCTTACCGAGCTTGTGAAAAGGTTAGTCGGGGAAGACGAAAACGTATATATCAAAAACGCGGCGAAAGGGAATATAAACGACGGAAATATCCAAAAAGCGGTGGAAAGCGAACTTCGCGCGTTTGGAGAATTTGCGGCTTTGTCCGCAAAGGATTTTGCCGAAGATATGGGTTTGGCGAACGTGCCTGCCTTTTCTTCCGAGCGGGTGCAAATGAGCGAGTTATACGCCCTTCGGATTCAAAACTTAGAGAAATACGGCTACGGAATTTTTTCTTCGCGCGGAATGTTTAGGCTTTCCGACGATAAGCAAATCGAACCTATCGTCAGCGCGGATAAAGTGGATATGGCGACCTTTATCGGCTACGAAGCCGAACGGGCGAAAGTGGTGGAAAATACGCTCGCGTTCGTGGAAGGCAGACCAGCGGCGAATACTCTTTTGTGCGGGGACGCAGGAACGGGAAAATCGTCTACGGTAAAAGCGGTAGCCAACGAATTTTTCCCGCGCGGGGTGCGCTTGATAGAGCTTAGAAAAGATCAGCTTTCTCTATTGCCCTACGTAATGGGAAAAATCAGCGAAAACCCGCTCAAATTCATTATTTTTATCGACGATTTATCCTTTAACCAAAACGACGATAATTTCAGTATGCTCAAAGCCGCGCTCGAAGGCTCGGCAAGCGCAAGGAGTGAAAATTCCGTTATTTACGCTACGAGCAACCGCCGTCATATCATTAAGGAAAGTTTCGGGGAACGGGACGGCGACGACGTGCATCGAAACGATACTTTGCAAGAAACCCTTTCTCTTTCCGAACGGTTCGGGCTTACGGTGTTGTTCTCGAAGCCGAATAAACAGCTGTATTTAGAAATTGTGAAAAAGCTTGCTTTGCGGCAAAAAATCCAAATGGACGAAAAACAGCTGGAAATAGAAGCGGAGGCGTTCGCGCTCAAAAAAGGTAGCCGTTCGGCGCGTTGCGCAGAACAGTTTATACAAAGCTTATTAAGATAACGAACGGGCAAACGCCCGTAAAGAAGGTGAAACTATGTTGACGATTGATAACGTTTATAAGGCGCATAACGTGTTGAAAGAAGTGGCGAGAAAAACGGACGTGATTTACGCGCCCAAGCTTTGCCCTGAAACGGAATTGTATTTAAAAACGGAAAATTTACAAGTGACGGGTTCTTTTAAAGTACGCGGCGCGTATTATAAAATGACGAAACTTTCCAAAGAAGAAAAGGAAAAGGGCGTGGTGGCTTGCTCGGCAGGTAATCACGCGCAAGGCGTTGCGCTTGCGGCGCAAAAGAGCGGGATTAAAGCGGTGATTTGCTTGCCCGACGGCGCGCCGATTTCCAAAATTCAGGCGACGAAAAGCTACGGCGCGGAAGTTTGTTTGGTGGAAGGGGTATACGACGACGCCTATCAACGCGCGTTGGAGCTTCGCGACGAAAAGGGGTATACCTTTATTCACCCGTTTAACGACGAAGACGTAATCGCAGGGCAAGGCACGATTGCCTTAGAGCTTGCCGAACAGCTTCCCGACCTTGACGCGGTAATCGTTCCGATCGGTGGCGGTGGGTTAATTTCGGGGGTTGCTTATACCATTAAAACGCTGTATCCAAACGTAAAGGTCTACGGCGTACAGGCGGACGGCGCGCCGTCTATGGCGAACTCGATTGCCGATCATCAAATTGAAGAACTCAAATCGGTGTCTACGATTGCGGACGGGATTGCGGTGAAAAAGCCAGGCTCGCTCACCTACGAAATTTGCGAAAAATACGTAGACGAAATCGTCACGGTTTCCGACGACGAAATTTCTGCGGCGATTTTGGCGCTTATGGAACAGCATAAACTCGTCACGGAAGGCGCTGGCGCGGTTGCCGTTGCGGCGGCTATGTTCCACAAAGTGGATATCAAAGGCAAAAAAGCCGTTTGCGTGCTTTCGGGCGGGAATATCGACGTGACGATTTTATCCCGTGTGATTACGCGCGGTTTGATAATGTCGGGCAGAAATTCTCAGCTTACTATTGAGCTCGTCGATAAGCCCGGTCAACTCTTGACCGTTTCTAAAATTATCGCAGAAGCGGGCGCGAATATTATCGCCGTACACCACGAGCGTGCGAACACGGGTTCGAGCGTGACGGGCTGTTATCTTCGTATTACGATGGAAACGCGGGACTTTTCGCACGTGGAAGAAATTAAAAACGCGCTTAAAAATAAAGGATTTAAACTCGTATAAAAGGAGAAAAAAATATGTTGAAAAAAGTAGCGACGGAGAACGCGCCTAAGGCAATCGGTCCTTATTCGCAGGCAATCGTAGTAGGCGATATGGTATTCACTTCCGGGCAAATCCCTTTGTGTCCGAAAACGGGTGAAATTGTGGGAACGGATATCGTAGAACAGGCGGAACAGGTAATGAAAAACTTGGGTGAAGTGTTAAAGGCTGCGGGCAGTTCTTATGAAAAAGCAATCAAGACGACTTGCTTTTTAGCGGATATGTCCGACTTTGCATCTTTTAATAGCGTATACGCAAAATATTTCACGGAAAAGCCCGCAAGAAGCTGTGTGGCGGTGAAAACGTTGCCGAAAAACGTACTCGTCGAAGTGGAAGTAATCGCTTCGTTATAACTTAGCGGAAAAAATCAACAAAAAATTTTCGAACTTTCTTGAAAACCCCTTGTAAATTCTTGACAAACTCCAACGATTTGTGTATAATCATATAAATCAAAAATTTCGATTGTAAAAGCTTTTTTAATCGAAAAAACACGGAGAGTATACGAATATGATTGAAAAGAACAAGCACAGTAATCTTTTGGAGCAGGATCAATACAAGTATTCCTTGCAAGACGTGAAAGAACCCAACTTATATCGGGACATTTATCCTTACGACGAAGTGCCCAAAACGGTGTTCAACCACCGTCGCGTGCCGATGGATATGCCCGCCGATATTTGGATTACCGACACGACCTTCCGCGATGGTCAACAATCCCGCGCGCCTTATTCGGTCAAGCAAATCGTTGACCTTTATAAATTGATTGCGCGTTTGGGCGGAGAGAACGGAATTATCCGTCAAAGCGAATTTTTCGTTTATACCAAAAAAGACCGTGAAGCTTTGGAAAAGTGTATGGAGCTTGGCTATAAGTTCCCCGAAATTACGACTTGGATTAGAGCTAAGAAAGAAGATTTCGCGCTCGTACACGATATCGGTATTAAAGAAACGGGGATTTTGGTCAGCTGTTCGGATTATCATATTTTCAAAAAGTTGAATATGAGCCGTCAACAGGCGTTCGATCATTACTTAGGCGTGGTGAAAGACGCGTTTGCAGCAGGCATTTCCCCCCGCTGTCATTTGGAAGATTTGACGCGTGCAGACTTCTACGGTTTCGTCGTGCCGTTCGTCAACGAGTTGCACGATTTGTCGGCGCAAGCGGGAATTCCCGTTAAAATCCGTATGTGCGATACGATGGGCTACGGCGTTCCGTTCACGGGCGCGGCGCTTCCCCGAAGCGTACCCGGTATCGTTTACGGCTTGCACCATTATTCTGACGTCACGTCGGAAATGCTCGAATGGCACGGACACAACGATTTCTATATGGGCGTAGCCAACGCCGTTTCCGCTTGGCTCTACGGCGCGTCGGGGGTCAATTGCTCCTTGCTCGGTATCGGAGAGCGTACGGGCAACGTGCCTTTGGAAGC
>JAEIGA010014890.1_pt1 | contig 11839 bp, 7 predicted proteins | sample 9270691 | NCBI WGS metagenome assembly JAEIGA01 (sample SAMN17057246, study PRJNA624740) | gut metagenome | biome: biome; isolation source: fecal sample | host: Bos grunniens | place: China: Xizang | collected 2019
GCTCTTTTACGAGCGATTTGAAGATTGGTTTAACGCTTAAAACACAACTATATGCACCAGACAAAGCAACAAAAAGAGAGTCCCTACAAGGTAGGTCAGAAAGTACGAATCATCCACCTCGAGGGCGAGGATACCCGCTACGATGGCAAGGAGGGCGTGATTGAACACATCGATGGCATCGGCCAGCTGCATAGCACCTGGGGCGGCCTGGCCATCATCCCCGAAGCCGACAAGTTCGTAGTGATTGGGTAGCACAACCAAAAAAAGAAAAGCCGAGATTCTTTCAAACCTCGGCTTACTTTAGCATTTTTTTTACTTACTGCTTCTTGTTCTCGAAAACGACGGTCAATGCATTTAGCTTACCGTTGTTCGAACCGTCAATATAATCCATATAGTTGTCGGCTGTAAGTGCTGTACCTGTTCCCACCCAGGTGCGTGTACCATATACATATATAGTACCACTATTTACCGCCTGATTCACAAGTCCGCAAATCATACCCACATTGTTGGAATCATTTACAGAGCCTGATGCAGTTCCAATATTTGCACTAACGGCACAGTTGTTGAATGTTAGACCGGCGACATTGCATCGACCAACAAGTCCTCCGATACGAGTCTTCTTACTAGCATTCTTATTCTGAGTTTTGATAGAGACCTTTCCGAATGAGTTATTGCCAATAAGGTTACCCGCCAAGTTGCCAGCAATACCACCGATAGCGGACTCCTGAACATTTGCATTCCAATATGATACCTCGCCATTATTTGTGCAGTTGGTAATCTTTGGACCACCGCCACAAATACCACCTAAGTATACTCTCGTATTTTTTGTAGTAACAGCAACCTTTCCGCTATTTGTACAATTTTCAACAGTGTTATTGGTAGCGTTATCATCACCTTCGCTATAACCCTTACCTACAATACCGCCACCATAAGCAGCGTAAGTAACATTATATGAGCAGAGAAGTACTTTACCACTATCTGTACTACCATTACCATTTGTGAGGTTCGAGAGAGTGATACCATCAATATCGCACTCGCCTACAACACCACCTACAATAGGAATGTTTGCGTTGTTGAGGGCAGAAGATAAAGTTTCGCCATAAGCAGCACTAACTATTCCATAGTTGTTGCAATAAGAAATATCAGCAGCAGTTACACCAACAACACCTCCTACCGCAGGAGTATCGCCAAGAGGAGTGTTAGCCTTGTAGTATATACCGGCATTATTTGTGTTATTATTGATTGTGGCGCTGCTTGTAGTAGAACCCTCAAGCAAAGCAACACGACCAATAACACCACCTACGGCAATACAACAAATATCTTTACCTCCAAACTCCGTTGTTGCAGAACAACCGTCTACATAGATTGTACCATTGTTTGTACATCCCAATACAGTGTTGTCGATTGCACGACCACAAACACCGCCAATCTGCAAATTCTTGATAGCATTGGTTGCTACATTCTCTGCAAGACAGATATGACCGTTGTTTGTAGAATTTGTGATATTTCCTGTAAATGAGTTGTTCCTGTAAGCACGACCACCGCCTGCGGTTAAACCACCTGCAAAAATTTGTGTATTAACCTCGTTTGCAGTGTTAATCTGAAGGCCTGCATTATTGGTACAATTTACCAAATTGCCCTGCAAAGCCACTACAAATGGTGCTGCATAGCCATCACCATTTGTGAAGGTAACTGTCAACTTCGAGTCTGGCTCTGTTGTAAATACTCCAGCATCCGACAATGTACCAGCGCTGCTTCCCAAAATGAGATTCTCAACACCGCAACCGTTTGCAATAAGATCGAAGAGCAAAGCCTGCGACTTGGTACCCTCCTTAACAGCTGTAAGGTTGTAAATCTTGTGTGTGCAACCATCAATAACAGACTTGCCATCCTTGAGTGTCATAGCAGGAAGTGTTACACCTGTCATATCGAGGTCGGTATTTACGAGTACACGGCTCTCGCTATTTGCCCAAGCCGAAGGACTAACTCCGTGAGCCATATCTACCCAATCCTGCACGCTGTTGATACCGTTGTCAACGGTAGCATTAACCTCGAGTGTAGGCATATCGATAACTACACCTGCAACAATCTCCTTACCTGCAGAGTACATCTTCTTTATCATCACCTTCTCGTTCTCGTCAATCACACGGATAGTGAAGCCCTTAGCGTAGTTGCCCGCTGGGAGCGCAAAGTAGAGGTCGGTAGCGGTCGAAGAGAGTGCTACGCCCTCGGCGCTTGTGATTGAGATATGAGGAGTGTGAGCCTCGGTAGTTGTAGTTGCCGCAAGTGAAACACCCTCTGCCGAGTAGGTTGTAGCGAACTCACCCGAGAGATACTCGTAGTTGTTTGCCAAGAGAGCCACCTTCTTGATGGTAGTGTTACCTGTAAGTGAGAGGTGGATATAACCGCAAGTGTGCTTCATTGCTACGGTTGCACCCTCAGCCTCTGCGTAGCCGAGCATAATACCATAACCGTTTGCGAGAGCATCCTGCAAGTATGCCTGCTCGGTAGGGATTTTGATGGTGGTAGCCGATTCATATACCGATGCTGGATAGAGCAACTGTGCAGGATATGCGATTTCGCCCTCAACGCTGAGAATAGCCGAAGTCGAGCCGTTGTAATCCTCTGCGATAGGCTGCGAAGCTACGCCGTTTACTGCAACTTGGTCACCTGTCTGCCAATAGAGTGTGAGAGTATTCTCGTCCTTCTCCATTGCGCCTACGCGAGTGTTCTCAATTCCGAGGTTGATTGTTGAATAGTTTTTGGTGTTGATCTGCTCGTTGTTCTCGAAGTCTGCTGTACAAGCCGAGAAGAGAGCAGCAACCATAAGTCCTAATGTTGTAATTCTGTTTTTCATAATCTTCTTTTACTTTTTTGGTTGAACATTTTCGGGCTGTGGATTACTACTCCCACTCACCCTCTTCTCGTTTAAGATCATCGAGGAAAAATCCCCCTTCAGTACTTGCGGCAAAGCCTTGCTCTACCTTTATGTCGCAAATAGCGACCTGCGGAGTAATGTACTCCTTGTTTTCAATTTTTTTCATAGTTTTTTTGTTTTATGATTGTGAAAAATTATCTATTCTTTGGGATAAACTGCACCGCATCGGCCACGATAGTACCATCAGCACCTTTGTTGGTAAGTTCAACATAAGGTTTTGCACCCTCGGCAAAGTGATATGTGCCGAGCAACACCCACTCGCCACGAGTCTGACCGATAATTTTAACATCCTTTGTAGCAATGCTTACTTCGTGCTTCTCTGTGCCATCAAAGATATTAAAATTGATAACCGAAGATCCCTGCTTCTGCTTTGGGAAGTAGTAGTAAACATTATACTCATCAGCCTTCTTCAAATTAGGATGGAAGAATGCTGACATCTCGCTCTTGCCCATCGAGTTGTCGAAATGACGACAGAATGCATAGCTGTGGCGACTATCGTCGTATGTCCAATCACCAACCAATCGTACACACTTCTTGTCTGCATCATCTACAACCACATCAGGTTTGCGATTATCACCCCACGGGCGAGCCTCCAACTCAGCATTGAGCGCTTTAACATCGACATCCTGTACTGCGCAGTTGTTATCGATAGCCATCGAAGCAGCGGTTGCTGCCGCCTGCGACAATACCATCGCTACCGGCTCCATACGAATCGAACCAAATGCAATGTGCGATGCCGACAAACAGAATGGCACATAGAGATTTGACACCTCTCTACGCTTTGGCACAATCGAAAGGTACGAAATCGGATATGGCTTCACATTATCCCTAACCTCGACATTGCCTTCGTTACGAACACAGCCGTTAACTATCACTCGGTCGCAGTTGTGAGAATCCATAGTGTAGGCAGCCAAAGCAATACCATCTTTCACAACCTCACGGCCCTGGCAGTGGTGCTGCGTCATTACTACATCGCTAACCATACGGCGAGCCTCACGAACATAAATCTGCGGAGTCCAGTGATTGTTGTTCACATACTCATCTTTTGGGTATCCCCACGAAAGCATCTCCTTGCGAATGAACTCAGGAATACGCTCGTCGTGACCAACGAAGTAGAGTAAGCCCTTTGTGTAATCCTCGTGCTTCTTAACGATGCGTGCACGCTCCTCGTAGCTTGCCTCTGGATAGTCCCAGTTCTCGCCAATCATATCGGTTGAAAAACCACCTCTATGATTGATATCTGTCTTATTATTCGGCATTCTACTCCAAATAAAGGCGTCAGTCAAACCTTTCCAAGGCTGTTTCTCCTTCAAGCGGATCAACAACTCATACTTTGATGGATCGTAGTTTTCAGGCTTGGTAATAGGTATCATATTCTCCTTATCATTGGTCAAGCAGATGCGGAAGTTGTAGGCCTGCACCTTCTTGTCGCCCGAACCTGTTGGCAAAACAGACTTTTTGTTGACGCCCCAAAGCAGACCGCTGCTCTTCTTTCCCGGAATAACATAAGGATCTACATCTACGGTAAACTGATGCTTGCGTCGAACCTGCACACCGTTGTACTCCTCGTTATAGACCTTATTATCCTCACGACCAACGGTATAAGAAACTCCTGCAAGAGCCATCAAATCACCCTCATAGGTACAGTCGATAAAGACTTTTGCCTCAACTACAACATTGCCCTTCTTTCCGGGAGCAGCAGAGTCCTCGAGAGTGATATTTGCGATGCGGTCGCCCTCCTTATTTGTGGCAACAATGCGGCGATTGCACCAAACCTCGATATTCTCCTCGGCAATGTAATCCTTGAAGATTTTCTCGGCAATATGTGGCTCGAATACCCACTTCTCCAGCGAACCATAGTGAGTACCAAGTCGACGATAAAAATCAAGGGCAAGACCTTTCACAACATACTTGTTACCGATGTCGGTCATTCCCAAACCACCCGACGACATTCCGCCGATGTGGGTAGTAGGCTCGATGAGCAAAACGCTCTTTCCCTGCTTCTTTGCAGTGTAAGCAGCGATAACACCGAGCGAAGTTCCGCCATATACACAGATATCCACGCTCTTTGCCACCTCCTTTTTAGGAGCAGCATTTAGCGGTAAAATAAGGCTAATGGCCAGAATAAATAGCAGAATCTTTTTCATACTAAAAATGTGTTAATGTTTTATTTGTTTATGTTGAATTTCGTTAGTTCGTAGAAGCCCAACTTCCGTTTGAGCCCGTCATATCGTCCGGAGTAGTATTGCCCTGCTGGGTTGTCTTACTCCACTCTGTGTGCTCGTCCTTGAAGAAGCTCGTTGCGATTGAAGCATTAAACCAATCGCCTACATCAACTACTTTCAATGCCGAATTACCATCAACAAATAAGTAGCGAAGGTCGCTGTTATTCTTAATATCGAGCGATGTCAAAGCATTGTTGTTCAGACGCAAGCCACGCAATACTGTATTCTTCGAGAGGTCGATGCCCACAAGTTTTGAGTCGTTGGCATTAATCATCAACAACGCCGTAGCAGGTGCAACATCGATAGTTGTAAAGTTGGTAAATGCTGCGTGCAAGTAGTTGAGAGCGGTATTGCCCACAAGTGTCAACTCGCTTACTGGATTATGGCTGATAGCCAAACGCTTCAAATTGCTCAAACCGTTAACCTTAATCAACGAAAGGTTATTGCGGGTGCAAGTGAGCGATTTAAGCGATAAGTTGTTGCTTGCATCGAGCTGTGTCAGCTTATTATCGTCGCACACCAAACGCTCCAATGCCACCAAAGTCGATATATTCAACTCTGTGAGTCCGCAACCATTGCAGTACAATGCTACGAGGTTGGTATTATTAGCAACATTCAAAGTCGAAACCTTCGAGTATGCACAGTTGAGCATAGTGAGGTTTGAGAGAAGCGACACATCGAGCGAAGTCAATGACTCACATCCACGAAGGGAAAGCTTCGAGAGATTTGTGTTGCTGCTCAAATCGAGCGATGCAATCGGAGTACCCGAGAGAACCAACTCCTCCAACTCTGTATTATTGCTCAAATCGAGCGATACGATAGCGGTATTTGCGCAGTTGAGCTTGCGGAGTTTAACATTCTTGCTCAAATCAATTGAAGTGAGAGAAGTAGGTACACCCTGAATATCCAACTCTTCGAGGCTTGGTAAGTGCTGCAAGTCGCTTAAATCGGCGATATCGTCAGTCTCGAATGTGAAATACTCCTTCTCAACACGACGCCATAAGGTAATATTCGTAATTGCGTCCAATTCGTCCTGCGAAAACTCACCGTCGTCGTCTGTATCATAATTGTTGTTAAGTAGGAATGCCTTAAAGTTTGCATTAGCAAATATCACAGCAGGCTTTACGCCATTCTGTGTCACGGTCAGTGTTACACTCTCTACACCCTCGCCCGACAAGGTGATAGTTGCAGTGCGAGGTTCAGTAGCCTCATTTTTGGCTACGGTAAACACCATCTGATGAGCAGCCATAGCACGGGTTGGCCCTGCCAAAGTAATCCAATCAGCTTCGATTGTTGCGGTAATCTCGATATTAGTCTTCAAATCAACCACAACCTCTCCTCCTTTGGCGGCAACCTCGTATGTTGTCTTCTCGACAATCAAACCATTGGTCTCGGATTGTGTTACTGTCAAAATCTCATCTTTGACGCCTTCTCCTGACAAGGTAATAGTTGCTGTACGAGGTTCGATTGCATTGTTTGGAGCTACGGTGAATGTCATCTGACGAGCCTCCAAAGCTCGGGTTGGCTCTGCCAAAGTAATCCAATCAGCGTCAATATCTGCCGAAAGTTCGGTATTGGTCAGCAAATCAACAACGATATTTCCACCTTCTGCTCCGACCTCATATACGGTCTTCTCAACGAGCAAGCCCTTTGCCGAAGCCTGTGTTACAGGGATATATATCTCCTCAGCAACACCATCGCCCTTAATAAGAATCTCACAGTTGCGCTCTTCTGTTTCCTTATTTGCCAATACCTCAACTTCGATTTTGCCATTGCCTTCGCCGTGGTATACTCTCAAAAATAGCCACTCGGACTCGCAACTTGCTCTCCATTTTGTATCGCTTGTAACGGTCAAGAAGTATACACCTTTTGCTGCTGTTGCCTTGATTTCGCTCTCTGCAACACATAACTTCGCAGTAAAGTCAGTGGTGGTGTCGGGAGCACAGGCTGCCAAGCCAAAGAACAATGCTATAATAATCAGATATTTTTTCATAATCAAAATCTTTTGGGGTTATAACTATTTATTAAGCATTGGTTCGAGAATTGGCATTATCGCCTGCTCCATAATGTAGTAGCCCTCGGTTAAAAGGTGGCAGTTGTCATTTGAGAACTTTGGATCAAGGGAGCCATCTGCTTGTACAAACAACGAATAGTAATCTACATACTCGCAGTTGTTGTTCGCTGCCCACTCCTCGACAATGGTGTTCAACTGAGGAATAAAGTTAGCAGGTACGGCATTTGTATTCCAATTATAACCAGACGATGGAAGCACGCTGCACAACACGACCTTAATACCGGCCTCCTGCGCCATCTTCGCCATATAAAAGATATTGCTGCTAATCTGCTCGGCTGTTACAAATACGCCATTGTTCTGTGCGATATCGTTAGCGCCAGCGAGGATAACTACCACCTGAGGGTGCTGGCCAATCACATCGGAAGCGTAGCGTTTAAGCATATCGCCCGTAGTCTCATCATCGATACCCTTACAAAGAAAATTGTTGGTAGAGAAGAAAGAATCTCTATATTTCCCCCAATTATGGGTGACGGAATCTCCAAAAAACACTACCAGCGGATTGGCGAATACAATGCTCGGTAGCACGCACAAAAGTACGGTTGCAAGCATTACTCTAAAAAATCGTTTAATAGCCATTTTTGATATAATTTGTTATATGGTTAATTGCATTATTTATTCTGTTTACCATTCTACCTTCTCCGTGTAGGTAGTACCGAAGTTGTCTTTTACACGAACTTCTCCAGAGCGAACACCCTCGCTTGGCTTGATGCGGAACATATAGCGTGACTTTGCAGGTTTCGCATAATTAGCCGCTCGACCTTTGAGGTGGCTCAACTTTTCGGTAAACATCTGCATATAGTCAGGATCAGCTTCGGCAAACTGCTCGAACTCGCCGACCTTCTTGCCGTTTTCCCACCACTCAACAGTCGACCAATTCGAATCTGGCGAGTAGCTCCAGATGTTAGCCTTTACGTAGCCATCGCCCGTGCGAATAGGTGAGTAGGTACGCATCTGGTAGTTGCGGTCGTGACCGACACTTTTGTACCACCACTTAACATCTTCACCATCAACCTCTACGACCATATAGCCATTTGGGCGACCGGTGGCATCCATCTCCATATTCGTGCGCAGAGCACCTACGCAACGACATACCGAGATGCACGAGAAATGGCTCATATCCTCGTAATCAGGCTTTCCTGCATACTCAAACTCATAGTTGGTATGATAGTGACCCGACCAAGAATAAACTCGCTTATATGGCTTGATAAGCTCGGTATATTCCTTATAGTTTACATTGTACTTACCGTAAGAGGCATTAGGGTTGTCACCCGGCTTCTTCCAAAGGTTAGCGTGACCACAAATATAGATTGTATAGTCGTGTGGAATATAACTCAAATCCTGCTTCAACCATTCCAACTGCTCGTTGTCCAAGCCAGAACCATAGTGTTTCTTTGCATTTACACGGCTGTACTCGATACTGTTTACCATCACATAGTGAATCTTGCCAATGGTGAACGAGTAGTAGGTAGGCGACACATACTCCTCGAAGTATGGAGTACCCAACTTACCCTCGATAATGTTTGCCTGATCGTAGTCGTGATTACCAATTATATGGCACATAGGGAACGAGAGAGGGGCGCTGATGTCCATATAGTCATCATATCCTGCCATCCAGTTATAAACCAAGTCACCAAGGTTGATGGCGAAGAACTCACCATTTGTAGTCTTCTTAAAATCCCCTACATCAGGGAGTACAACATCACGATAACGCTCGCCAGAGCCGTCGAGACCGAGACCTCGCATCTGTGGGTCGCCGATCATAACTACGGTGTACTTATCGGTAGACTCCGTACGTTTTGCAAGGGTAAAGTTTGCTGTAGCAGCCTTCTGGTGACGAGGAATACGAGCAAAGTTCTGAATCACACTCTTGCGATGCGGAATTTGATAGCCGTCAGGGATAGAGATAAACACGAAACGAGTATTTTTCATATCACTCTTCAATACGTAGTGGCCATTGCTGTCGGTAGCAACACACTGCTTACCGTCCGAAACAACGCAACCAACGATAGGCTCTCCCTGATCGGTAGCAACACGGCCAAAGATAGTCGAGCCGTCAGCCAAAGGCTCTGCCGCAGTAGCATAGTTGTGGAACTCTCCACCTTGAACATCTACAGTTGTGATGTAACCGGCGATATTGCCACAACGGCCTGTTGCAGCCTTAACCTCTCCCTTATTTGCGCAGTCAAGGAAGTGTACCGAAGCCTTAGCGTTACCACCGGCCTTGCCTACAATACCTCCCGTATGGATAGCGTTGTTGTGATTGGCATAGTTGTTACCACCTGAAAGACTCTCTACTTTTCCGTAGTTTACGCAGCGACGAAGATAGGCTGCAAATCTATTCTTATTTGGCGTATAAATCATACCTACTATACCGCCAATGAAAGAGGGCTTTGTAGGGCTTGCACCGATGAAGTGTGCCTCGCCGCGGTTATTGCAGTTTACGAGGTGAACCTCACGGCCGATAGTTGCAGCAATTCCACCCACGTGAGCAGGTGCAGTATTTGCACATTCAACCTTGCCGAAGTTTGTACAGTCGGCAATAACCATCTTATTGTGTGGCATAGCGCAGATTCCTGCTGTATGAGCTGTGCTGATACCTGACGAGAATACAGTGCCGAGGTTGTCGCAGCATATAATATCACTCTTTGTGTAACCCACGATACCTGCCACCCAACTCTCGCTGGTACCGCCTGCATCCGGAGCGTTCGAGGTGCTTGTTACATTGCCATAGTTGAGGCACAATTTAACAGTTGTCTTGAACGCCTCACCAATAATGCCTCCGATCTTGTCGTTACGGGCGTCATTCTTCGAATTCACATTACCATAGTTCTCGCAACGAGCAGTAGTAGCTGCTGCAAGAGTCTTATGATAGGTTGCACCACAAATGCCTCCGACATAAACAGTAACTACCTTATCCTTCTCTCGACTGCAATAGATGCTTGCAGAGCTAATATCACCATAGTTGCGACAGCGATATACAACATATCGGTTCGATCCAACTATACCACCCACATAGACATTGCCGTCGGTAAAGTTTGACTTATGAGTTAACGCTCCGTGAGTCTCACAATTCTCGATAATACCTTTGTTGATATTGGCAATCCAACCTACGAAAGTTTCGCCACCTTTGGTCTGTGTCTTCATTACACAGGAAGCGTCGATGCGGAGGTTCTGAATCTTACCTCCTTCCAAAAGCTCGTGGAAAAGTCCGTTCTGTGCCTTCCAATTCTTCAAAGCGTAGCCCTGACCGTCAAAAGTACCACTGAATGACTGTATGGCTGGCATCTTCTTAACCTTCGCCATATCAATATCGGCTTCGAGGCATACTTCGCCCTTCTCATTCTTGAAGGCCGAATAGTCCTCGCCTTTGTTGATAGCGGTAACGAAGGCCAACAGCTCCTTTGCATTTTTGATACCACCAGCATATACTGCCACTACCGAGAGCAGTAGCGCAATGGTTAGAGCCAATCTTCTTAAATGTTTCATATCGTTTGTAGTTTATTCGTATTTTTACCAGCTAATAGTTTGCGAGTACTCGTTGCCGAAGCGATCCACGACCGTAATCGTTCCATTGCCCTTCGGATTTGGCTCGTAGATACGGAAGATTGTGTGAATATTATTGTTGCCAGGACCATACTCGTTACCACCTGCCAACTTATAGCCGTAAGAGTAGTAGTGATTCGTAATCTCGTATGTAGCCAAGCAGTAAGCTTCCTTGTGTCCAAGTTTTGACATTGTTGCACCGTTGTACTTCGGTTTCTCCCACTTATAGTCCCAGAGAAATACATTTACATAGACATACTTATTTGCCGCATTACCTGCAATCATTTCATCATAGGAGTTGTGATACTGCCCAGGTTTATAGACCTTCATCTGGTACGCCTCGGTCAAAGTCGAGCCATCTCGGCGCATCTTTGCCACGCCATTCTCGTCGAAATCGTAGTCACGATACTTGTACTCAGGCTGTGGGTCGGTCTGACCTGTAAAACCCTTGCGCTGATAGAGAGTAGGCTTGAAATACCACGAAATCTCATCGCCATCGACCTCCACCACGGTATAACCACGTGGAGTGCCATTTATAGCATACTCATTTGTCCACAATTCGCCTGTCGAGCGAGCCACAGTGTGAACCTCGATATTTTTGAGGTTCGATGACTCTGGATATACATAGTTGAATGTTGTATGTGCGTGACCTGCCCAAGCGTGCACTTTCGCATATTTCGACAAGAGTGCAGCGTAGTCGGTACGGTGCCCCTGCGTATGCTTCGAACGCTCGCTCATATCGATACCCATAAACATCGGCGAGTGCGCAGCTACCATAATGGTAGTCGAGCGGTCCACATACTGAAGGTCGTTCTGCAACCACTGCCACACCTCGTCGGTAAGTCCCTGGTCGTAATCACGCAACGAGTTATCACTGGAACGAACCTTCATAATAAGGTTATCCAACACTACATAGTGCTGCTTGCCGATATTGAATGAGTAGTAGGTCGGACCGAGGTACTCCTCGTACTTGCGACGACCTTCGGTGTCGTTCTTGGCTGTGTAGTCGTTGTCGTGGTTGCCGAGGATGTTGAACATCGGGAAACCGAGTGTCTTTAA